>Ga0307968_1000407_pt1 | contig 29835 bp, 26 predicted proteins | sample OrgLakmetagen650_FD_201834 | JGI IMG/M metagenome (GOLD analysis project Ga0307968, IMG submission 201834) | Saline water microbial communities from Organic Lake, Antarctica - #650 | ecosystem: Environmental > Aquatic > Non-marine Saline and Alkaline > Saline | place: Antarctica: Organic Lake...
AGAGAGAGAGAGAGAGAGGGAGAGAGAGGGAGAGAGAGGGAGAGAGGGAGAGGGAGAGAGAGAGAGAGAGAGAGGGAGAGAGAGAGAGAGAGAGAGGGTTTCACTGCTTGCGTGGTATTTTCTTTCTCTATTCTGTTTATGTTGAAGGGATTTCGGGTATCGGTGCCAAATTTGCTTCTTTCCCTATACCATTGGGAAGTGCTTTTCACTGCCTGCGTGATTTTCCTGTTGGGTCGTCATTTTTTTAATGATGATCATGTACTTTTTACACAAATCCCCTTCAATCCACAGGTGCTCAAACAAGACTGCCTCTATGGTGCCTCCAGGTGCGCACAGCTACCATGCCCTATTACCACAGTAGGTAATTGGTAATTGGAAAAGGCTACCGTGCAGTGCTACTTGTATCTTGGACGGCAAACGCATGTCAATTTCTATAGAGGGGGGACACTCAGGCCTGAAAGGGGTATGGTTGTTGCCCTCCCCGTGTGTGTATGTGTGTGTGTGTGTGTGTGTGTGTGTGTGTGTGTGCGTGTGTGTGTGTGTGTGTGTGTGTGTGTGTGTGTGTGTCCCAAGCCATACTGTTATGCAGGTTCCGGGGTTGTCGAGCTTGAAAATTGCCGATTACGGAGTACGTGTCTACTCAGCTGCGGTGTGAACCCCGTTTCCTCTCTGCACAACAAACCACACACTGCACCAACTTCAGTGATGTTAGGTGTTTTGGGGTCCTGAAAGGAGATAAATAATGCTGCAAAAAAATGAAGTGAAAAGACCAAGAGGTTGGCAGTATGTGCAAATACATGCTGTTCTCCATGGAAAGCACCCGTCTAGGGTTTATATGGTTTTTTATCAATCTGACGGATAGCAACTTAATGGATCTGAGCACATACTCAGGTCACTTATAGTGACAGATATTGCCAGGTTGGTTTGAAGCTATGTTGGTGTCAGTTTGATCTAGTGGTGTGTGAGTAGTTGCCCCTTGTATGTTCAAAAGGGAACATGTTTGGAAACTTACTCAGTGGCCCCCTTCGGTAATTTACATGGGCTTCTGGACGTCACTAGTTCCTAATTGTGAGACATAATACATAATATTTGCTTTATTCATGGCACTCACGATTGTTATGTAGGGAACACCTTCTCCGTGAAAACAAAGCACTGCGCAGTGTTTTGGAGGCCAGGCTTATCACCAGCAAAACATCAACTCTTGGAGAAGATGGGCGCAAAATATCCAGTGCTGATGGGGTGAGTGGCTCTCTTTTACATTTGAATGACTGTGCTTGTTGTTTGCAGGAGGTGACCAATATACACTATATACAGGGTTGGCCAGAACCGTATATTTACACTGTATATTTGGTCATTTTCCTGCCAAAAATACCGTATATACACTGTATATATATGGTTCGGGCCAACCCTTACTATATACACAGCAATTTCTTGCTTTCCTGTACAAACAGGTCTGTTCCTTCAAAAATATATGTGGTTGCCTTCCTGCCTGTTCAAGGTTGTAATCTCTCTGAATCCTTTTGGTTTTCATTCTGCAGTGCTTTTTGGTGCCCAGAGTTGTTGCTTACCTCCTCTTGTATCTGCTAGGCTGAAGAAACAGTACAGATTCCTGTATAAGGGGGTTTTATCTTTTTTGATGAAAGTGTGTATCCTCTTCATGAATTTGTTGTGCTTGAAAAGAGGTGGGGTTTTTTGCTCGCTGAGGTATGATTTTTCACAACCTTACAACATGTACACCTGCGTCTATATGGTGTGTATACAGTGAGTGGTATGAGCAGGAGAATCTCGACATATACAGTCACATACCGGTGTGTGTGGGGGTGAATGTGCATGTGTAAACGGTCCTAGCCAATCCTACAAACGTGACCACTAGGCTTGCTGGTGGTGACTTTTTTACCAAATCTGTACACTGCTCTTACACATCACACAATCTGTCTCTTAACTTCACTTACCCTTGAAACCCTGTCCAGGCCTTGGGATTTATAAGCAGCAAGTATGCAGAATCACTAAACCAACAGATCTGGAACGCTTAACAGCCTTACTCATGCTCCTCACTAAACCAACAGATCTGGAACGCTCAACAGCCTTACTCATGCTCCTCACGACTGCCAGGCACGAGGTACTTCTGCTTCAAGGGGATCTGGGGCAAAACGCAACAGACCTCCTGTGGAGGGTGAACAGCACCTCACGACCCTTTTGCAGGCAGCGCAGCGCCTAAGCAGCGCTGAGGCAGCGTACGGACCACCCCACGTGCACAACGCGTCTACACAGGTGTGTGCATATCTTTGTGTGTGTGAGTGTGAGTGTGTGTGTCTTTTGTAGGCTCGTCAAAGGTGCGCTTTTTAATGCTCGTGGGTGCTCCTTACGTGCAGTGGTGGCCATAGGTGCGGGTAACTACAAAATGGTTTGTGGTGCTGAAGTGTGTGTGTGTGTGTGTGTGTGTGGTGTCTACAGGATTGTGCTGCTTGTAGTCACACAGTGCTCACCAGTGTGTTGTGCGTTGAGTGCTCTTGGGTGTGTGGTACTCGCAAAATGAGCTCGTGCTGGTGTATGTATGCGTGCATAAATGTGTGTATATATGTACGACAATGACTCAATTAGGTTTGTATCGTGTTTACGCGTGCCGGGCCGTGTGGTTGTGCCGTGTGCCATGTGCCATGTGCTGTGCAGTGCGTATGTGTAGGCAATATTACATGCTGGCTACATGCACTATTGAGTTTGCAGTTAAATTGATCACTGATCGAGGTCATATAGCCCCCCACGGGCGGCAAGTGCCCTCTCTCTCTCTATCTCTCTCTCTCTCTCTCTCTCTATCCCTCTCTCTCTCTCTCTATCTATCTCTCTATCTCTCTCTCTCTCTCTCTCTCTCTCTCTCATTCTGTATGTGTCACAGACGTGTGCTATTTCCTTTCTGCTCACACAATTAAATGCATCCTCCTGTACAAATTACCACCGTTCTCCCTTGTAGTAACTTCACACTACTGCAAGATCATAGATAGAGTTGGCTAGGGCCTCGTTCAATGGTAACAAAGTTTACATCCGGGGGTGACCTTCAGCCAGGGGGTTTGGCCGATCGTAGAGTCGGCTAGGGCCCTGTACAGACACCATATAAGTGACCACCAGGTAATTACCCCCTATTCGTAGTCCCAGTGTGCTATGTATAACTATGATACCGACATGTGACATGTGACATGTGACATGTGCTATGAATGCATGCAGGCTGATGACGGCATGCATCGCACCCTCAGCATGCTGGAGTCCCAAGTCCGCACCCTCGGGGACCAAAAAGCACAGCTGCTCCAAAAGGTAGAACAGAGAAACGAAGCAAGTTAGCAAATAGTAGACTGCTCCCCGCATCACCTAAGGAAAAGGAGTATGGACGTTTGGCGCGTTTGCAGACTTCTTTTCCTGCACGTGTGAACCTTTTGTGTTCCGGGGGGGGGGGGGGTGGAGGCAGGAGCAACTGCCACTGCTTGCAAGGTAGACATGAATACATGCTAACCGACAGGGACTGGTCACAAAGTGATCTGCGTGAGGTTTTGGGTCTTACCTCACGCAGTGTGTATGTGTGTGTATGTGTGTGTGTGGTTGTGTGTGTGTGTGTGTGGTTGTGTGTGTGTGTGTGTGTGTTCAAGCTGCTGCACATAGGAGGGTAGCAAAGCATGTGTCAGTGCTGTCCATGTGATTGCTGGCTGGATGCACTCAAATGTTACTCAAGTCCTACTCAAGTGCTATACTCAAGTGCTATACTCTAGTGCCATACTCAAGTGCTATACTCCAGCGCTATACTCAAGTGCTATACTCCAGCGCTATACTCAAGTGCTATACTCAAGTGCTACTCAAGTGGACACAAATGGATGTACACAAATGGATGTACTCAAGTGGATGTACTCAAGTGCTACTCAAGTGCTACTCAAGTGCTCTGTGCACTGCCACCCTATTCTTTACCCTCAGGTGGTGAAGGGTGCGTTGTCTCTGCCTGTTTGAACGTGTGTGCGCAAGTTTGTGCTGATGTTTGACCTCATATGATGAACCCATATGATCCATGCACGGCAACCCTGCCTCCCCATATGCTACCCTGGACGCAGAAGGTGCGTCAGAACTGCCTGTTCAAGGCCTCATGTAACACAGACATGTTGTCACCCTCCCCCTATGTTCCACACACTGCAAATCCTTGCAGGTGGCAGAGGGTGCGTCAGCGCTGTCTGTGTCTGAGCGCCGCGCAAATGTTGCAGAGTCTGAGCTGGATGATGCACGGCGACAGAAAACGGAGCTCATGTTCCAGCAGGTGTGTGCCTTTACTGTTAGTTGATAGTACACGAAAAGAATGTGCTGATAGTTCACAGAAAGGGTGTGCTGATAGTACACAAAAAGAGTGTGCTGATAGTTCACAGAAAGGGTATGCTGATAGTACACAAAAAAGGTGTGCTGGTGTGATGGTGTCCAATAGAGATAGGACCTCACCAACGCACACAGTGTGCACCTTCTGTTTAGGGAGCTGTGTCTGAGGCACCTTGTGCAACAAAAGGGTGGTACTGTGGCTGAGAGAGTCGAAGAGTCAAAAAAGCAAACACCCTGGTTGGGCATGCCTTATTTGTTGGGTGGGCCAGAACCATATATTTATTTGTATATACAGTGCACATACAATATTTTAGCAGGGAAATCACCATACATACGGTCATATACGGTGTGTATATTACGCTTCTGTCCCACCCTACTTATTTGGCATCGCTAGCGTTTCCGTGCTCCCTTACATTCCCTGCCACTCTGAAGCACAAAGCAGGTACAACACATACATTGGGTCAAACCCCTTGTGTCAATTGGTGTATGTTTCTCAGCAAGAACCAGCACTTACATTCTGGTCAGTCGCATGGATACAACGCCTGCCATGTACAAGTCGCTGACGCTCAAGCTTGAGCTTACACCACAAGACCATAATCCTGGCACCCCTCACGCACCAGCAGACCCAAAGCATTCAATGGATGAAAACATCTTGCTCACATCAAATTATAACTCGTAGCCAATTCTTGTGTGCACTGTACGCGTTTACACGCACACACACACACACATCCATACACACACACACACACACACACATACACACACACACATCCATACACAGGGCGACATGTCCAAAGAAATCCGCAATCACTTGCTGTCTGAAACAGCTCGTGCTGATCGATCAGAGATAGCAGCAGCAGAGGCAACGCGTGCCATGCAGGTATGGCTGTGGTGCTGCAGCTCGTGCTTTTATCTGTGTGTATGTGTCTATGCTAGCACTTGATCAGCATTTATGCTTTTCATACTTAGGGCTTAGGGTGTGGTTTTAAGCAAACCAACCCTGTTCCTCCAGTGCATGCAATGTATCATGATATCATGATGCATACACCGACTGTGCTCAAAATGCCTAACATTTGAAATTGAATATGTGAAGTGTGAGGTCGAAAATTCTGTTAGACGGGGTACTTGAGTTTGCGTTTATCTTCAAGACATCATATTTCCTGCTTGGTGGTATATATTGTATACTGTACGCACACTCTGAGTTTTTGGTAACAATGTGGGAAACGTAGTACTCCACCTTTTTATGATGATCCCAATACAATTTCAATCTAGATCAACCTGGAATATTGCCTTGATCCTCAACTGTGTATGAACTGCACGCCAAGGAACTGGATAGAAGGAACAGGCGAATCAAAGCGTGCTGAATTGTATATGAACTTGTTGCTATTTTCACTTAATAATGTTGCTAGCCCACGCAATTTAGGATGCCAAGGAACTGGATAGAAGCGTTTGGTGGATATCTAGGAATGCATGCTTTGCGTATTGAATTGCTTGCCCATGCAACACAGATTGCCAAGGAAAATGAGGCTGCTGCCCGCGCAGAAGTGGGGGTGATGAGGGCTGTTCTAGCAGATAAAGACACGCAGGTGGGCATCTTTATTTTCCTGTCTTTACAGTTGTCAGTTCTTCTTTCCCTTTTCTCAGTTAGAATTGTGCACTCCGAAAAAGGCATGTTGCAGCTTGAAATATTAAAAGAAGTCTTTGCTTATCACTTTGTTCTTCCTTTCTTTTGCAGCACTGGAGAAAAGGGCACGCTGTATTTGGGCAGTGCTTGCACAAGCCCAAATGCATTTGTCACACAAAGACGCAATAAGTAACTGAACACGAATTACTGGAGACATGCTATTTAATCACTATTTAATACTATTCCAGCGTAGCGCTATGTAAAAGCGGCTGTCCATTTTCTTGGCAGTTGTGCTTTGCAACGGCAGCTGCAGGTGTACCTAAACCAAAAGCATGCAGGACGGAGAAAAGGAGCAACCAGTGTCTCCTGGAGGTGGTGCATGAAACAGAGGTCAGCATAGCTCTGATCATGGCAGAAATTTTTGTACTGCTGCTGTGTGTGCATGTACCTGCAGGTGGAGCGTTTGAAGGATCAACAGGATTCGATGAAGGCGGCTCTCATTTCTGCCATGGATGGCATGACCCAAGCACAGGTCAGCCTGCTCCTCATTCTTTCCACGTGCCCTTGTTCCGACTAGCGATGCAAGCATATATGTTCCTCTAGCTCAAGGACTGCAGGCAACTGCAGGCATTGTTTTACCAAATTGTGAAAACGGTGTAGCGTAAAGGAGCAAGTTGGGATGCATCAATGTGTTGGAACATTTTGTGCGCGTCTAGTTTGCTAGTGGCTCTTGTGCTCAATAACGGGTGCCTGGGACTGGACAGGAAGCCAACCTCTTGCGTTTCACCATAGGAGACTAGCATTTCCTTTATTAATTATTATTGGGCATTACTAGGGTTGGCCAGAACCATATATATATATATATATATATATATACGGTGTGTATACATATTCTTGGCAGGGAAATCACCATATATACGGTCATATACGGTGTATATATATAAGGTTCTGGCCAACCCTAGGTATTACATAGAGTGTACTCCAAATCTCACACCACACAGCTGTGCACAGACAGCTGAGTATGTACAGGATGTAATATTCATGCTGAATTTGCTTGAGTTGTGTGTGTTACGCACCAAAACTTCTCTTCATTACACTGGAAACGTGCAGGCACGGCAACAGGACTCGACTGGAAATGTGGCAGAGGAGGTCAAGGCAGCCAACAAGGCAACTGCGGATCAGTTGGCAAGTGAGTGTTTGTTCCGCACACAGTTAGGTTAAAGCACTACTAGCCTCATTGGAATGCACCAGTGTCTGGGAGCATTTCAGGGCTGTGTAAAGGTGTGTCAGGTTGTTGCACTGTCTGGAAAGCATCCAAGGCCCTTTTTTACCATTAGTTCAAACTGTTATGGTTTTTAGGTGCAACTGTGTTGCTGCAGAATGTGCAATGCTGCTGCTGAATTTAGAAGGCCTTGTGCTTGAGCTGGCCTGTTCAAGTTTGCAGGGGTGCTTCTTGCCATGTTGCAAGTCGGTGGGGGTGGGGGATGTAACAACAGTGCTGCAACTGCTGCCAGGAGTGCTTTTTAAATTACGGCTGAATACAATGACAACAACATCTGTTGCTGTTTGCATTGTAGGGGCAATTGCAATGCTGCAACTGCTGCCAGGAGTGCTATTTTAATTACGGCTGAATGCAATGAGAACAACATCTGTTGCTGTTTGCATTGTAGGGGCAATTGCAATGCTGCAAGACGTCTGTCACGCAGCCGCCGCCAACAACGACCAAACCTTGCGCCTGGTGGCACAGCAGAAGGAGGTGGTGGGCAATCTTGGTGGAGAACGAGAGGTGTGAACTTGGTTACGTGTGCTGGATAAAACAAGGTTCAATATATGTATGCATGTAGACTCACCAAAGTGTGTCTTGGAAGGCAAGGAAGACGAAAGAGTATGACAAAACACGCATGTCGCTTTCCACGACATCTCAGGAAAGGAGTGCATTTGAGTCCACCACAGAACAATCATGAAGTCAAAGGAGATCAAGAGTTTGAGGCCGTAGTACGATCCCTGCTGTAATGCATGTACGCACAACCCTACTTGACACGTGCGACCATACCTGTGGAGTTTCCCGCCACGCAGTATTTGTCGTAATGTCTGTTTGGTGCTAAAGTTGAGCTACTCACCTGTGCTATAGGTGTGCACAGAAACCACCCTTTTACAAATCCATCTTTTAATGTCTGTTTGGTGCTAGAGTTGAAAACTGCTCACCTGTGCTATGGGTGTGCACAGAACCACCCTTTTACAAATCCATCTTTTAATGTCTGGCTAAAGTTGAAAACTGCTCACCTGTGCTATAGGTGTGCACAGAAACCACCCTTTTACAAATCCATCTTTTCTGTGCCTGATCCATGCCATAAGTGTTGTAAGCAGCATGGCGTTGTTTTTTCCCTTTTTCATCCTTTGTGCTGTGAGTTGCATTGAAAACCATCAAAACCTCCTCCTATGCTGCAGGTTGCACTGAAAGCCATCAAACCCTTATTATGCTGCAGGTTGCACTGAGAGCCATCAAAGCCTCCTCCTATGCTGCAGGTTGCACTGAAAGCCATCAAACCCTTCTTATGCTGCAGGTCGCACTGAAAGCCACCAAACCCTTCTTATGCTGCAGGTTGCACTGAAAGCCATCAACACCTCCTCCTATGCTGCAGGTTGCACTGAAAGCCACCAAACCCTTCTTATGCTGCAGGTTGCACTGAAAGCCATCACTGCATTAGAGCTCCAGCTTGGGACCGTGAACAGAAATGCAGACTGTGCCGCGAGCCAGGCAGTTCGGGAGCGAAAGCTGCTGCAGCACCAGATCATAGCCTCATCCCTTTTGGGAAGACACCAGGTCGGTGAATTGTTTGAACTGCAGTCCCTGCTTGTGCCTGTGGCCTGCCATTTTTGTGCGCGTGCACCTTTTTCATTACAGACTACAGACAGACACACACACACACACACACACACCTGTGCCGCAGGATCGGCGCCACGATCAGGCTTTGCAAACTTTGCGGGAGTTCCAGGCTGCTGCGCAGCCGCCAACCCCCAAGGGAGATCCATCTCCTCACCCACATGCTTTGAGGCATTTCCCGCCTCTTAGGGGCTACAAGCAGCCAGCCCGCAAACAGCCAACAGACCAGACCAGCTCAAAAAGCAGCGTCCCCTCGTTTTCACACTCAGGCAAGTGATCCAAAGCTTTTGGGGAGTGCATGCATTGCTTACGTACTTCTGCCTCTCCTTCTCCTTCCATGGATGCATGTCAAAGGCAAGCATAAGAGCTGTCACAGCACCACGTATAATCATACATAAGCATAAGAGCTGTCACATGTATGATCATACATAAGCATAAGAGCTGTCACAGCACCACGTATGATCATACATAATGCACGACCAGCCTAGCACTCACTGTAAGTTTTTGTGAGTATGAATGTCTTGCGAGTGTTTGCTGCTTCCTGACCTTCTGGCTGACTGGAGAATTTTTGTATTACACACGTCTTTAAAGCTGGTCGTCGTTGTGGAAATAGTTCATTGCGCATCACAAAAAGGTCGATGCTACCCGTGCATGTCTTTGGTACTAAAGGAGACTAGCTCTTGCACATAGAGCCAAGCAATGCTTCCTTCATGCATACCTTCACCAACCAATGATACCTTCATACCTGCATGCACACCCCCAATACCTTGATGTAGGTGACCAGGACACTTTTGCCGACAATAGTATTAGCCCGCAGGGCATACACAAACCGCAGCAGGTCCGGGAAGCGGACCCTCCTCAGCAGGCTGAACAGGTAACAGGCCCAAACTACGCACTTGTTGTAGGTATGCATGCTGCCAACAATGACGCCTTGCAGATGTGCAGAGCATTTGACACAAGGCCACTAGAGTTCATCTTGTCAGAACAGAGTTTTTAAGCTTACCAACCATTATTGTTGCATTACAAATACATTACAAATAAAAAATAAGCCCTTTGAAATGACCTTCTCTCTTCTGTTATGATTTGCAAGCTCTTACTCCCGCAATGCTATTTCATAGTAACAATTGCCCATTGCCCCTCTCCTTCCACAAGAAACACACACCCTACATGATTGCGATGCTTTGTAAGCAGACCACAGCTAGCTTAGACACCATTGGAAATGCAACAAATGAGGTGCTGGATAGGAGCGCTGCCTTGCGGACAGAATTGGAGGTATGACTTTTTTGCTGGGTCTGGGTCCTTTTGAATTGTTGCTGGATGCCGCAACTGAAGTGAAATGTTAAGGCTAGGGAGTTGCATCCGGCTTTGCTTTTCTAGGTAGGTGTAACCACTATGGACTTGATGTGTGAACAAATGCTTGCTGAGATTAGGAAAGCACATGTTTTAAACCACCCACTCACGTGCCCACCATTGCAAACGACATGCAGGTGCTTGCAACTTCAGGGCATCCATACCCTGACACCCTTTTGCCCGCCCACGAATATAATCAGGTAAGAGAATGTGCCAAGGAGGTACTGATATTTTAGCTTTTGAGATGTGTTATTACCACGTTTATAGGGAGTGTGAGGTTCGAGTTCATATGGATTAACAATGAGGCTGTGGCTCCCTCAAGTGGGGATGCAATAGAATTTTGCACAACCTGAAGCCTAAACCGCTAGTCAGACACATCTTTGCAAAGTAGCTGTCGCGTTCTAAACTTACTTGGGTTCAAAAAGAGCTGAAGCTTGCTTCTAAATACCCTTGCAAAAGGTGCCCAGCACAGGACTCTTACTCCTGGAGCGCTAAAAATAAAATGTCGACTTCATGCACAGAAACAAGAGAGTCAAAATTATGCGAGTTAGTTTGCCAAAGTATTAAACTCTACCCCCGACGATTTGCACCTATGCCTGCCTCCTTAACGTGACTGTGATGCTTTTCTGAGCAGACCACAGCTCGCGTGGACACCATGGGACATGCGACAAGTACAGTGCTGGATAGGAGTGCTGCATTGCGGGTAGCATTGGAGGTAAGAGGGCCTGCCATAGGGTAAGAGATGCTACTATTTCTGCTGCTAACCTAAGTGCCTTAATTGACAGAGGACCTGCTCGATGATAATAATAGGATTAAAAGAGTACTCTGTTTCTCCCTAACCTTTTCGTGCCTACCATTGTGAACTGTATGTAGGTGCTTGCATCTTCAGCAGTTCAATTTTCTGAGCCCTTTTGGCATGCAGAAAACGATGAGCAGGTGAGGATGAACTTATAGGCGGCACCGCTATTGCTGCTGTAGCGCTATCGATTTGATTCCATTAATAAAACACACGGGATTGTTGCTGGGATGCCTTTGATCCAATGAGCACCGTCAGAAACAGAGTGTGTGTACCCCACCACTGTAATTATTGAATCTTCTTTTCCCTGATAGGGGACATTCCTAAAATAACTCCTAGGCCATGTTATCTCTCCCAGGGTAGAAGCGTCTTAGTTAGGCAGTGGGCAGTGGGCAGTGATATGCTGTGTATGTGACGCCTTGATCCTGCTTCATCGTGTGTGGGTGGGGGTGGGGGTAGGGGCGGGGGTATGTGTATATATGTGCTGATCCTCATTGATTCAAATGTTGGAGAAAAGCACAAAGATGCCGGCATGTTACGCAGGTTTGTTATCCCATGTCAATCCTGTCCATGTTATTCCATGTCAATCCTGTCCAGTCCATGTTATCCTGTCCAGTCCATGTCAATCCTGTCCATGTTATCCCATGTCAATCCTTCTGTCCAAAGAGACCGATACAGGTAGTCAAATAATCTGAGCCAAAACTGAAGCAAGGCAGAAGTGTTTAGGTTTCTCTGTGGAACGCAAAAGAAGAGAAGCTGAGGGTGCATTTTCATTCCCGCTGACAGTTACGGACAAGGAGGCAAGCTTAGATCCCAGGCAGTTATATGGACTATAGCAGTTACTCTCACAATGAGAATGCACAAAGGGGGGGGTAGGATTGGCTTACAACCATACATATGCATATAAGTCTCTGGCAGGGGGAATCCGAAAAACTGCTACATACGGTGTGTGTGTGGTTCTAAAAATGGGTATCGAATTTTGATGAGCTGTGCTATTAAGCTTTCATGTCATTTTGTTATTGTAAATTTTATGGTACCTCGTCAGCAAGTTTTCTCATACCAATATGGTTCTAAGGGCTGGCATTCTAACTGACACAACGACACAACTCATCCCAGCAATGATTACATATTTCATATTACACATTACATTACACGCTATGTTGTTCCTTTCTTCCACCAGCCATCCAGCAGAGTGCCCCACACTCTCAGCGACTCCGCTGCCATGCTCAGCCATAGCGACGTGGCTGCCAGAGGCTCGTCTCAAGACCAACAAAGGACATATTTTATCGCTGCTGACAGTGGCCGAGGTAAAAAGGCAGGACAAGGAAGTGCAGTTGATGGGATTGCCAGAATCCGCAACGTCTCATCTGTTGTGCAGCCACAACGGCAGGATAGCAAGAGCCAGGAGCTAGCTCTCTCCATTCACCAGCGACTGGTGCAGCAGCAGCAGCAGCAGCAGCAGCAACAATGAAAAGTGTGTCAAATGATGAAAAAAGGAGAGGAAGGGGAGCATATATTTGAAGAGTGTTTGACAACAGACTTGAAATTTATTAGAATCCCAATAAGAACCTATCATTTTGTAAAAGACGAGCTTTTTATTACTTTTTCATCAACTAACCAAACTGTTGTTGCTGTTGTGCTGTCACCTCTGTGGTATCATGTTGTGGAGGTTTTCATTCTTAGCACAGACGTTCTTGACCAAGTCTGCTTCTTTTTCCACATTAAACCCTGTTTAGACTGTCCTACTACTACAAGACTGACTAAATTTGGAAACTTAAAGCTCACGCTACAGCTGTGTTTTTTGGCTCTGCTCTTCACTTCTAGCTCGCTCTTTTTACATGGACATTTGACACTAGTATGGCACAATCGATTGTTTTTTGTTCGGTGTGGTACGGCCAAGAAATTAGGGAGATATCCTTGGTCGAGTAGGCATCGCAACTTTGCCCAGTTTTGTTTGCCTGTTCGTGGGGAGGACCTGTTTGGCTCAGCCAACAACAAAGTAGACGTAAAAAGTGAAGGGGGATGTAGGTCTCAGCCTAAAGTCAATGATCAGAGGCCAGACTGGTCACACCTTCCATTGCAACTCCGTACGAATGCATTATATTTTATATGCGACCAAAGCCAACAACAGGAGTGCCACGGGAGGCTATGCTTCAAGCACACATGAATGTGATGTAATTGTGTGAGCGCATCTTGTCTAATAAGCAAAAAAGGCTTTTTTCTAGCTTTTGGGAGGGAGATATCATGTTTATTGCTGATCAGGGGTGCCCTCTCTCTGTAATTCTTATTTGATACGATGTAGGAGAAGGCCCATTTGCGCAGATGCCATGTGCAATGTAACCTGTCTCCATCCATTATAACACGGCAACACTACGTTAAAGGCACTTTTATAGTGTAGTTCAATAGGTAGTACTTCATTCAATTGTGCAAGGAAGGCAAACCAAATAGCATAACTCAGAAGATTACAAATTTATTAGTGCAGCTGTCGATCTTTTTGATTGATTTATTTGTTGGTTCCTATAGGTTGAGCAGCCATGCCAAGTTGGAGGTTGGAAGTTGGCCTTTGTAATCCAAACTAAACTAGACAAAACCAAATAGTATGTGTGGGGCTCTACCACAGGCCCTGTGTTTCACCACCCACAGCCTTAGTCGTAGTTGTATCTTCCTGGATGCACAAAGATACAACTACGACTAAGGCTGTGGGTGGTGGAATCCCTGAAAATGCATGCGCCCAGCTTCAAACTGTGGACCTCACGTGTGCGAAACTTCCAATGTAGCAGCGTAAAAGGCATATCGAGTATGTCAGGATTCCCCATTGATTTTTCCTTTCCTTTTCACGGTGAAGGAGCTTTACAGTACTCGGTACCGAAGTGGCTCCTTTTCCTTATTGATTGTAGTGGGGAGTGGTTTTAACTACCTGCGTAGTTTTTTCATTTTTTCCTTTTCTTACAAGTTAGAGGGTTCCTTTGTTCTTCCATTTTAGGCCGCAGGCATTACATAACGACTTTGGTCCAACAAGGCTTCTTCCACAATGATTTTCCATTGCCACCAATATTGCAATGGCCACAAAGTTGTCGTGCCTGCATGTATTTGTGTGGAGTGGGTGTCTACTCATAATGCGAGGTAGAGCGTGTTAATTTCAAATGTGCAGTAGAGATTCTTCACGTCAGGTCATTGCACGCCAAAGGCATGGGTTTAAAAGGCGTTTACAAGGTGGCCTACAGCCTGAGACTCCGGCTGATGACTTTCTTTGAAACAAAAGCAACAACAGCGCCTCTTACTGAGAGGTACGCGCAAATGTGCACAGACAGGGGTGCAAAAGCATGGGTGTGTGGGAAAGGGTGGCCAAATACAAGCGAATCGCATAAGCATGTTGGGAATGAAGAGGCAACCACACAGGCATGCACTCGCTGCAGTGTTGTCAGTTTGCAGGACGTCTAACAGATTTCGTGTTTGCCCTTTGAAGGCGCCAGCGCCAGGAGCCACGCTCGTACTCGCAGATGCAGCCTGGTGTGAACATCTATGGCAAGCAACAATGTGTTAGATGTGTGCGAGGGAGGAAGAGGAGAAGGGCAGGGCTGCCTGTGAGGTGCCTCTGTCTCTAGATCTGGATGGTGGCCGTCTAATCAAGTTATGTGAATAAATGGATCACAATTATTCCATTTCCCAGAAGCAAACGCGCACACACGTGACTAGGAATAGCCAGAACTTCTGGTGGATTGGCTGATCTAGTCAGGTGTGTGTGTGTGTGCTTGCTTTTGCTTGAAGGGGGGGGCTGCACCGGAGGCCTGCACACATAATTGTGATGGGAATACAGTATCAGCTCTTGGGGAGGGGTGGGAAGCAGCACAGAGGTAAGGGTCTGTCACTGATTCAATGCAAACCCAGTCAGAAAGCTTTCAGGGGCTGGGGTTGATTCAACAAAAACAAGAAAGGGCCGAGGCAAACACGCGCATGCATGCAATGCACACAAACCTGGGCGTGCGTTAGGGGGGTTGGAGGCAGCAGCAGCGGCTGGGGGCGTTGCTGTGGGATCCTCAAGGTCCGTCTGCAAAATGTATGGAATCGGTTAAGTGAGCCTGTGCATACTTATTATTAAATTGTTGTTGAAGCAGCAACCCCTCTCCCTTCTGAGTGTCCAATTCCCTAAAATTAAGTATTGTAAGCACCCCTAGACTAGAGAGAGGAGCTAGCCCTCCCAGCACAGGCATTATGCTGTGAGTGAGCCCACGCATCACGGCATGCCTGTGTGGGTGGGTGCGTGCGTGCGTGTGTGTGTGTGTGTGTGTGTGTGTGTGTGTGTGCGCGTGTGTGTGTGTGCGTGTGTGTGTGTAGAGGTTATAGGTATGAAGGTTTAAGCTTGTCTTCTAGAGATCCTCAAATGTCCTTAGCACTGTACATGTATAGCTTCACTTGAGCACTGCAGTACAGGCACACCACATTATTATTAGCATGCAACAGGCAGTCAATATTACTAGCACGCATCAGGCAGTAACATCCTATTTAAGGCATGCCTGCTTGTAGAATGGCTAGGCTTGGGTCATTTGTAATGCTCAAATTACCTGGTATACCAGTATTCGACCCAGTAAGCTGCCTGGAGCCTGTCCTCAGCAGTGTGCACGGAGGAATCCTGTAACTTACGGGACCCCTCCGTTCACACTGCCTTGAAGACTTTTTACGGCCAAAAGGAGAATAATGAGCAGTGAAAATTGAGAGTGTGTGTGCATGAGTTAAGTAACCTGTGCATACCGTTTGTGAATTGACTAATGGGTGGATGCACAGGGCAAGCAGGGAGGAGGGATCCTACACTCTTTATTACCCAATAAAATACCGTCTTCTAATTTGCTAACTGTCACACTTTTATCACGTAAAAGAGAACTAGATATAATGTAAATCATGTGAGATTGAAGTGCCGTATGCATCATAGGGTGAGAGGCATTTGTTACAGCTACCAGAAAAAAAGATTTTTTGCGAGCGCCCTGTGCTTCTGCACACTAACAGCCCTTGTCTCTTATGAAGGGGATAGTTTTAAGGTACGTACTTAATTACGCAAACTGATCATGCACACACTCACCATTGGCCCAGGCTTAAAAACGAGAAACAGAAGCAGAGCCACACATGACTGCAAAAGAAGACGTAGACAGTTCATAGTGAGACAGTTTGAATAATGAGCACGTGTTTGCTCATGGCAATGTGATCTGCTGTGAAGACTTGACAAAACAGAAAAACTCACCCATGAATGCACAACATTGATCCACAAGCTTTGCACGTTGTCCTGGGACTGCACCTGTTGCAGTTGTGCAGTACAGATCATATCATTAAATATCTTTCTGCACCAATAGGTGAATTCTGTGCCAGTCGGTGAAAAAGCGAATTGACAAGCACAGGTGCTTCCGGTGGGAATTAGGCCGCATCCTATATTCATTATTGCTATCAACCCAACTCTGCCACTTGCAGCACAGCGGTGGTGGCATCAACCAAAAGATGGTTGTAAGTGATGGTGACTGCATGAACAGTGGCACGGGATTTGCAACGACCGCCAACTACAAGGCAAAAGAGGAGGTTGTCCCTAGAGTAAAAGCACTTGGTAACATCACAATGACAGTGACATTATTTATCATCTTTCGCTCTTCAGTTTTATGCGCGTCAAATTTAGAGATGCAAGATAATTACCTGAGGTTGATGCATATGCATCGATGCATATGCATCATCCCCAGGTAATCAACGTAGCCACCCAGGAGGCAGTGGCAACATTAGCGTGCACGACAATAGTGGGCGCGTCAGTGGCATACATGGCTTGAATGCGGTCCCAGAGGCTTTGAGCGCCACTCTGCAGTCTGTCAGCATTTTAAACTGAAAGGGAGTGGTTGTTGTTCACACACACAGCCAGACCAGGCAGGTTTATTTCTTGACAAATCATGCAATTTACGTGCGCGCGCGCATGCCTGGCAGTGCGCAATTTCCCCCCTCCTCCCCAATGGTCACCTCGCTTGTCCCACCTGCTTCTAATACCCTATCTCGCCCTTTCTTATTTTTAAAAAAAGGTGCTGCCATGGTCTAGATGGTTTTGTGTGCGAAAAAAAGTCACCCCCCGCCCCCCCTAGGCACTAAGACCAAAACTAGCCCTGCAGCGTGCGCACATGCTGGAAGCAGTTCAAATTGAAATAAAACGTGCCCAAATGTCTCTGTATGTTGGGCGTGGTGCAAAGGTGGTCCCCTGGCCTGGTGTTAGCTGCTTCTGGCCTCAAGCCAGCGTGCACGTAAGAACACTGTAACGTCATTGTGACGCCCACCGTCTGGCACTGGTGCTCTACAACTTCCAAGGGGCAGGTGGTGTCCGGAATGGCACAGTTAGAGATGTCTAGACATCTCAGATTGTGCCATTCCGTGGGGCCCCCTTGCCATGCTGGACCTGACATGCATGGAAAAAATCAAATGGTTTGGTACCAGGTCTAGCATTATTGCTCAGGGATTCAAAACATATCCATAGCCAACAGTCAGAGTTAAGGTTGGAGCAGGTCTGAGTTGAGCAGGAAGTAAATAGAGGAAAAGACATCCAAGCACAACAAGCTTAAGGCAAATCTGACATGCAATAGGAAAGAGAAAACTTACCAGCACAGTGGGTGAGCTGCTGCTAGAGGCCAGCGAGTTGGGAGCGCTGGGCCCGGCAGGCAGGTCCTGCAAAAATGTGCAAGAGATAAAAGAGTAAGAGTTGACCATAGGGATAAAACGTGACGTGTGCTGCTGGTGTACGCGGTATGGGCTGGCAGATCACTGCTGCCATGTCCCTCATTGAGATGCGTGGTGGATGGAGTGCGCACACATCAACAGAGTCAAATTGTGCAGGAGAGAACAGGCACACAACTCACGGTGGGCGTGTTGAGAGGATGGTGGTTGCTTGTGCTGGCCCCGGGCGTAAAGCTGGCGGGCTCGGGTACGTACTGCCAATATGCAGCTTGTGCATCCTTGTGCGCACTATTATTGATGAAGATCATGATCGGTGGTCATGATGCGCTGACTAGTAGAGCACTTCATATGATGTGCAATGTAACGCAAATGAAGACAATTCACACGCGCGCAGTCCTGTTACTTGGCCTTGCGTCATGCTACTGGGCAAATGGAGGGGGGTAGTGGGGTTCTTCTGCATCTAATATAACCACACCATCGTCCCAACGTGGGGTGAGTTGTGCAGCCGCATAAACATGACATCAAAGTAGGGACGTGTATGCAGGAAGGCGCTGCCCTGTTGTTGCTACGCAACCGCACGTCATTATAATATAGGTTGTTAATTAATGACTGACCCGAAACAAGAGTATTCATGAGATTCGCTTACTCTAGGAAATTCCGAATTCGTTCGTACGAGGTTGTAGATCTGCACGAACTTGAATGGTCCCTATTTTATCGTTTTTTTAGAAGTCGGTTTACGCCGTTACACACGCATTGCAGAGCTGTTGTTATGATCAACATGAAATGGGGCACGACTATTCCACGACTATTCACAAGTTATGTATATCATATTACTTGTGGCCATCATCCCCTAATTTGGGAATTCTGAGAAGAAAGGCCTGGCAAAGAGGCCCTCCCTCCCAAAAGCGCATTCCTGCTTGGGCGACAAAAACGTCACCCTCATCCTTAATCACCTGTTTCTTTAGAGATTAGGCAAAATGGGATTAAAGAACGCAAAAATGCGGTATTTGAAAAAACATATAAAAGCAGAAATCCTTTCTTTTTCTTGGTACTATGATTTCTCAAGACTTGGAAGATTTGAAAGAAAAAACTACACCCCATCACCCCATAAAGGTGATTTTAACGTCTCTTCCCTCTCCACGCGAGAAGGAAACGACGGCTCAAGCAACGCCCCGAGGAGATGGTACTACTCAGACAAGTCTGAGGAGGAAAGAGCGAATTTGTTACAAGAGGACCATCTAAACTGACCAAATATCCGTAAAACCGTTGCTCACATTATAAATCCCAGGGAAAACCACACGAGTTCTCCATGCCACTGATTTAGCATGACAACAGCGAGATACACGTGTTACTTAATCGACTGGGCCTTGAATATTAAAGCTCAAGAATCGACCACTTGTTAAATTAACGATGCAATCTTAGCTGTCTCATTATAATCATTGATGACAGCATTACCAAAGCTTCCTTGCGTGCTGTTGGGAGAAAGGTGCTTTATTATATGCCTGACCTCTTTGGAACGTGGTTTTGGAACGTGAAGCTGTCGCTTCAGACACGTATGGATATGCAACAAGAGCAAATCAATTTGTGCCGGAGTATTTGAAGATGGCTCTGAGCAAAAATATCATGAGAAATGTAGATTGGTTCAGGATTTGAGAACACGGGTTGAAGTGTGAAACTGGTTTATACGGCAGGAGTCCGGACAGGAGTGCACGTGTTTGCAATTTGTGTAAAAATGGGGATTACATTCAAGATAAGAAACACGTTATTTGTTTTGGGGCGTTTTAGGTGGTGAGGGGATCCTAGGTTAGCCGTTAGTAGCCGCCCGTCAACAGGGTTCTTTGGCCGTGTTAGCCTCTCTTTGCCATGCTTCTATGCTTGCCGCTCTTGTCTCAACAACTGCAACTATGTGCGTCTCCCCCCCTTTTTTTTTCGTGTGTTTGGCGTCTCCTTCCATCCTCCTGGTTTTCTTCTGCGTCTTCTGTCCTGTGCTCCCTCAACTCTGTACTCTACTGGCTAAGGCTTGATTTTTTTTTCTTTTTCCTGGTTTCCTTTCTTTGGTTCTGGGTCTCCTTGAGCAGCTTCCTTTTGCTTTCTCCTCTGCTTGAGCCCTCTCTCCTCTTTTTTTTGTTGTCTGTCAGGTCCCTGCTGGGGGCCGTAGCTGTAACACCACCCAAAAAAAAAAAAAAATGTATGGGCACCAAACATTAACGGCATCAGTTCAACCTTTATTTGATAATGTTTCTGAAGGTGATATCAAAGGTTATGCTTTTCAACATAATAAATCATTATTAGTGCAGCTGTCGATCTTTTTGATTGATTTATTTGTTGGGACCTATAGGTTGAGCAGCCATGGAAGCCTCTGTAATTTATACTAAACTAAACTAATCAATTTGAATAAATATGCACGTACAAGTGTTTTCATCACCTATGTCATAAAGTATTTGATGCCAGGAGAATTTACTCTAACTGGAAGTCAAAGCCCCAACCAACACCCACAGCCACAAATCTACGCGTTCTTTTTATGAAAAGGTATTGATGCAAAATGTGAAACGCACACAGCAGACAGGCACACACTGTGCATATGAGCTGTAATAACAGCGTGTAATAACAGCGTGGTTGTGCTCCTGATAAAGCTATATCAACAGCAGCGGCAGCAACAGCAGCATTGGCGCTAAGTGACTACAAGATGAACACAATAAAATCTGAGCATACAGCTGTGTATTTGTATGTGTATGTATTATGTGCGTGTTGATGATGATGGATATTACATAGGTCCAGGGAGATAGCAAACTCCCTACTACGAGGTTGAAACAAAACTGGAAGTTGATAAATCAAAGGAAGGCAAGAGAGGTAGGCTGGAAGCGATAACAGAAGATAGGGGGGACAACCAAGGTGATGAGAAGAAAGGCAAAACGTGTACGAGTAGGTCAAGCATGGAAAAGAAAGAAGGAAGGAAAGCCTGCGTACTTTGGTGCCCACGTAAAAAGAACAAGTTTTAGGAAGACAGGGCTAGTAAAGAGTACAAAGGCAACGGGGCGATCTAGCTACAACACCGTGAGGCACTCAACATAAAAACTAGGGAAGCTAAGAGTTAGCCAGGCTAAGCCTTCGCAATGACTGGTGCGCCAAAGCCAAACTCCAACACAACCCAAAGAGAAGAGAGAGTTCCCCTACAGAAAGCACAGCTGCACCAACACGTCAAACTCAAATTACGAGCCAATACTTGGGAGACACGAAAGGAGTACATGCGTGTATGTGTGCGTGCTATGCGCCTGCTAACGCTACAGCAGGAGCAGTAGGAACATTGTTGCTCAGAGGCTCTTTATCAAACACACAAATACATAGACGCAGCACAAGCACTCGCACCTACATACAGACACCACTATGCAAACAAATCACTAGCCACAACCACCATGCAACACAAGCGTCCACACAAATAATCACTCCTCCCACGCAGCATATCAATATCATTAACCCGATAACTTACCAGGTACACAACAACCCAACCTTTGAGATTGCATACCACCCAGCACCATCATCACAGCGCAGACCCCAAAGGAAAGAAGATGTGAGATCCTTGATATACCCCATGATTTTCCTAGCCTAAACCTAACCCCCTTGCGCACCAAGCATATTCAACCAGAACTCTGGACGTACAAGAAGGATAAGGCTTTTTCAATGGCACCCACAGGGGCCCCAAAGCAAAAGTGGCCTAGCTCGCAACATGCATAAATCGGTGTTACGTTTGATTTCTTCCCTCCTCTTACTCCACCTTTGCGTGTAGGTGTAGGGCAGCGATGGGGAGGTGGGAAAAAAGCTGAAGGTAAAGAGGGGCTAGCAGTATAGAGAGTGGTGGTAGACTTGCACACTCTGTAATAGTTCCCGTAGAACCATTATGAGCCGATGACAACAAGCTTTGGTGCGTAAAGTTTAGTAACGCCATAGTACCTCTGCTTTCTTTGTGGCAGGCGTGTTGGGTATTGGCGGCTACCTATATACTAAATGCTTTGGGTCGCCGAACTCCACCTGTTACTCATCAATTCAAAAAAGACGTACTGCATAACAACTTTATAGTAACAGCCAAGGCTTGGATGTGGTTGCTTTGGCAAAAATCCCTCTCCTTTCATCTTTGGCAGTCGGAACTGCTCCACATCAAGGAAAAATAAGGAGCCTCCTCCGCAAATGGAAAGGGCGGTAGCCTGGAGTGCTACCAATGTTGTTGATCTGCTGAAGCAAAGCACGAGGACACCCAGCTGGACCATGCTCTCGGCTCTTGCACTATCTTTAGCTTGCTGTCATGCTAAATCAGTGGCATGGACGAATCTCTATAGCCCATGCTTGCTTCCCATGTCTAATCTGGCACCATGATTCGTCGTGACATTGCGGAGGCTCCCACTGTGTGCACTATAAGCAGCCTTTGCACTCCTCAATCCAATCATCATGACCTCAATAGGAGAGGTTGGCCAAATCCGAGCGAGAGGTCTTTAGCAGGGGACGTAACTCTCTACAACCTGCCTACATAGGTTCAAGTCCAGCTCATAGTCCTGAATACTTTTTTTGTTACGGGTGGGCGCTCTGCTGGTTGTGCTCTATGGAACAATAGTTGATATGGCACGCCTCTTTTAGCGCCTGGTCTAATAATGTATCCTTTGCCTGCATGCGTGTGTGTGTGTGTGCGTGTGTTTGCGTGTATGTGTGTGTGTGTGTGACTGTGTGTGACTGTGTGATGGATGATCATACACAAGCATTCAGAAGGGAAGGAACACAGAAATGCTCTCTGAGAGCGACACAGTAAAACATGAGATCGACTCTTACATCGCTGCGCTCTTGCTCCACACAGGTGAGCATTTCCATTGTTACACTCCTGACGGAGTGCAGGCTTCTGCCTCCAGACCACCTGATCCCCAATACCTTGGTGGGATGTGGGAAAGTTCTATGTGTCCATTGGGTGGCAACAAAGAAAACACGTCCCTTGTACATGCTGACACCTATCAGGGTAGCTTTTACATCTTTACTATCGATCAGTACCTGCGTTGTTTTCCTTTCCCTATTTTGGGGGGCAATACATTTTCTCCTGCATAACCCCTGTGGAACATAATTTAAGATAGTCCAGCATTGGAAATTGTTCCAGTGTATTTCAGAGCAGATAACGCGCCTTGATTTGCGTATTAAGTGGTGATTTTGAGGACCCGGGGCAAGAATGCATGAACTTACGCACACACAGACATACCCGTCCACCTGACCATTATACAAAGCAGGCTCGTAATAGTTAATTCATTGGCAACACACACACACACACACACACACACACACACACACAGCGCAAACAGAAGGCGATCAAGCGTACATGCTATTCGTGCTACAATACACAAACTGGTACCAGGTGCAGACTGCAAAGCCAATGCGTCACGTTTATTCCTGGCATTTTGAAATGTAGAATACAACAGGAGCGCCTGATGAAGCACGTGCTCGGAGGAAACGTACACATACAATGGATGAGGCCAAACAAAGCTTTATTTGGTACTCCCTGACATTTGTAAACTCTGCCTTGTTGGACCAGCAGTGCGGGATGAAACACAAGTGTGTGCTTGCAAACCATGGTGTTTACATTCAAGTTCGGTCTAAATCACATTCTCTGCACTCACCTGGGCTCTCGCCTTATCCTGCTGCTGCTCTTGCTCGTGCTGCTGTGCCAGGGCCATCAGAGCACAGAGTGCAGGTGCATATTCAGCGTCTTCATGCTCATGCTATGTGTGGCTGGCTGGTGGAGCTTGCAAAGCCTGTGCGCGGCCATGTGTGTGTTTGCGTGTGTTTGTGTGTGTTTGTGTGTGTGTTTGTGTGTGTGGTGTGTGTGTATGTGTGTTTGTGTGTGTGTGTGTGTGTGTGTGTGTGGTGTGTGTGTATGTTTGCGCGAGTGTGTGTGTGTGTGTGTGTGAGAGAGAGAGAGAGAGAGAGTGTTAAGAGAGTGTGTGTGTGTGTGCGCGCGCTTAGTTTGAATTGAGGAACGAAAAGCATAAACAAGCTGTCAATATAATAAGTTAAAACATTACAATGCCTAAGCCCTACGAGTTGTAGTACTGGTACCAGGTAGCCCGTATCAAATCCACACTGTACGGGCTCCCCCGCTGCACACACACACACCTGAGGAACGATCCCCTCCATGACACACGCTCTTTTGTTGCTGGCACCTCTGCGACAAGCAAGGTGCAGTTGCAGGCTGCCATTGTAGCCAGCATGGCGGATGCCAAGCAGCACGTATTTGCTCTGTGCGTCACAATGCTCATTGTCGCGCAGCAGCTGGGGCAGAGAGCGTCAGGCAGCCGTGTCAAACAGCTGCTGCACAGTCTGACTGTCCTTGCACTTGACACGGCTATGCTTGATGAGGCTTATGCACGCTTTCTGAGCTGGCTGCTCTAAGGCTCTGCTGCACGGCGATGCTATCCACTGATCCATGTGACTGACTGCTGACCTGCTGGTTTGTCTGCACAAGCATCTCAGGGACAAAGCTTGCAGACTGTCACTACTGGAGCTGCTGTGCTCCTTTTCCTTTCATGAGCCGCTGTGCTACAAGCCTACTTGCAACTCGCATAGTGTCCTCCTTTCATGCTTTCTGTGCTCCTTTTCCTTTCATGAGCGGCTGTGCTACAAGCTCACTTGCATCTCGCATAGTGTCCTCCTGCTCTGCCTGCGTCAGGCCATGCAACAAAAGGGTCAAAGGCACATCCATGTCATACCGTGCTGTGATGCTGTGTTGTGCAGTCAGCACCCAACGATACAAAGTGAATGAAGATGTTCTGTTTGAGTCATCCTTCGGCTGGTGATGCCATGGTGATGTCCGGTTATGAAAATAGTGCCTCCTACCTTGGCTGAAAGTGGAGTTCCAACGTAATGAGCCGTGACACAGAGCTAAGGCTCGGGAGGGTGGAGAGGAAAGGAAAGAGGGGGGGAAGGTGACATGAGGACGAAAAGGCAGGACGACAGGTGCTACAAATGCTGGTGCTGTGCTTAATGTGGCGGTGAGATGAGGCAGGAGATAGAAAGGAAAATCTTCCAAGGGGGAAGAGCAAGTGAGGGCGGCTGACTAGTCTCCCAAATCTCCATCCAATTTGGCACTTGGCTCTCTGACCTTTGTATATTTACAAATGGGGTTTTGTTCCAGAGTTTTAACATTAATACAGTTGAATAGATAAAGATGGAATTACCTTTCACCCCCCTGGACATCCTTGAGGTTGTGGCAAGGCAGGCATGCTTCAACACATCAGACCTGCGTGCGCTCCGTTTAGTTAACAGCCTCTTCAGACGTGCAGTCGATGGGGTGTCGTGCAAACGCATCCTCATTCGTCCAGATAACCATGCGCTGCTGTGCACGAAACGCCCTCACACGTTTCGTTCTGTTGAGCACATCGTCGTTTTTACGCGCGATGCAGAGGAGGTTTTGCTACCGCAGGTTCGGTAAAGAACCAACTGTGTCCCAGGCTAATTCATCTTATTTAGTGTGCACTTCATACAAGAAGCATTACGGGCACTACTGCAGCTGGCCCATCTGCCCTATATTTGCTATCGCACTTGCTGCTCAGCAACATTCAAGCTCCCTTTGTCCGCAAACGCATAACAATGCGCATTAGTTGTGGCTCTCTCTCTTGCGCTTCTTTTTTTTGCAGGTGCTTGAAGCGACCCTGACGGCAGGTATGAAGCACTGCAAGCACCTTGAAGTCGTCAGCATCCCCTCAACCAGCAAAAGCGAGACCAGCAGTACATGTGAGACTGCTCAACTCGTGGTGGAGGTGCTGATGCGATGCTGCCCTGCCAGTGTCACACAGGTAATAGATACAGGGCCACAATTTGAAATTTATAAGCGCTAAATGTCGAAGTGTCACGGCACTGGGTACATTTATGAACACAGGCATGGCGCCTTGGTCAAAATGTGCACCTCACTGTAGTCGGGGGGAGGGGCAAAGGGCTTGCTGGCAGCGTTTTCGTTTGTGTTACTTATTTGTTTGCATGATTAAGCTTGGAACGCGTGTATTGATGAATGAGATATATACCGCCTTGGATTTGGTAATGCCTGACCTTGCAATTGCTTTTTGCTGCTTCCCTTATAACGAACGTCTGAGTGTTGACCTTAAGCATTTTGCACCACACTGCTATTTCTTCTTTTGGATTTGGATCAGTCATGAAGCCAGTTCAATCATTACTGCAAATCTACTTTCTTCAATGTCAATCCAACTCTCACGTCACCTCATGGGCTTTATTTGGTGAAACCTCACGACGCTATCCATCCACACTCTGCTAGCATGAAAGCCGTGCCCTCTTTAGCCTTTTCCAAACTACCACATCATAGCTCATGCTTCTACTGTTTGCGGCATCACACTACCACCACCACCACCACACCACCATCACCACACATCACAGCCACAGCTCAGTCTATCTCATGGGCTCTGGCACTGCCTTCGCATTCACATTGCCTTAACAACTGCAAAGCTCTAAATAAACAGCCTCCTTGGCCCGCTTTTACTGCAGCTCAGTCTGTCTCACAGGCTCTGGTTGAACCCTCTCGCTGTTTCATAAAATCACCCTAGGGCCTGCCCATTACTCTACAACCGTGATCTGCAATGCCCATTCTTTTAAGAAGCTACCTCCTTCACCGCCCCATCTATATGTCTATGGGGAAACAAAGAGCTTAAACATCAAATATTGTCAAAATTGGTAATGCGGTGCAGCTCACTTTGCCCCACGGACTCTGGCAGCATCCTTGCCAGGTATCTGGCACCATTCCATCTACAATTAGCGAGGCAAGGACTGACAGCCAAGCCTGCCAATCAGGTGTGTGTTAACCACACACTTTCTCATAACCAACCTTGACTGCGCTACTCTAATAATGGCTCAACCTTAGCACTGTATGAACAAGCGCACACCCTGGAGACTTCAAGTTTCAGTCGCTGTAGCAGTGGGATATGACAAAGCAGTGGTTTTGCCAAAGCACATAACTTTAGCTTTCTTCCAGAACTCTGTTATTGTTCCTCTTAGACTGAGCTGTTCTTCCAGGTCCCTCAGCAGCCATAGGAGTAATGTGCAGCAATCCCATCTCATTTCCTGAATTTGTAATTTCCTCTGCGCATCAGTCATTTACAGCTTTACAGCAATTGACTGATATTTTCAATGGTGGAAGGATTGGGTGCGTGAGGCTTTTAGAGCATAAATATGTTGGGCTATTATTAGAGCAAGCAACCCACCCGCGCTGGACGACAATTAGCCATCCGTTTGAAAGAACTACTTATGTGTAGCAAGTAGCAAGGCTTTGAATGTGAAGATCTCACTTGATTTTCGCAGGCACAGATATAGGTGTGGGACACGGGGGTGATATTGGTAGTAGTAGCGGTGGAGGGAGTGGCACTGGCAGCAGAACTGGGAGGGACAACAGGGTTAGAGGAGTGGGTGGGGCGTGTGGTAGATTTGGAAACAATAGCAGCAGCAGCAGCAGCAACAGTGGTAGTTGTTGCGGAGATGCTGGTGCCAATGGTGGGGTGATATTATCTGTAACCTTGCCAGCTGCAGCGAGAGCAGCGGCTGCTGAGATTAGTGCTGCAGAGGCACTGGGCCATGCCCACGATCCTAACAGCCTTACATCTCCCATGCTAGCGGAGAAAGGTGGTCGCACAAGAGATGTTGAACATTGCAAAATGGTGAAGCGCGATATTGACGGATGCAACAGCGAGGAGCATGGTGTGGACGGAAACAACAGCGAGGGGGGTTATATTGAGAGAAGAGGAGGGGCAGGCTGTGAAAATGAAAAGAGGAGGAACAGCAGCAGCAGCAGCAATGGACCAGCGCCAGGAAACGATAGGCATTGTGTCGACGTAGGCGTGTGCCAGACAAGCTGCCTCTCACGGCTGCTTGATGCGCAGCCTCAGATCGACAGCGTTTCGTTAACAGGTGGGTGTGCCTCCATTTCCTTTTGGTTTTGACACTGCAAGTAATCTAGGGGATAGGCCGTTTACCTGTGTAATGGAGCAAAAGCATTTAAGTTGAGAAACTAGATCAAGGCTGCAGAAATATTAACAGGTTTGTCCCTTTCCAAGAAACTGCACAAAAATATCTGCACCGTTCTTCAAGGAGTTTTCATTCATCTCCACATCATCCTGTTGAACGTGGGTGGCACCATCTACAACACTCACACCAGGAAGCCTCTCAATGAATCAGGTTGAGCCTCATAGGGTTCAAAAACGTGCTTACGAGCTCTGTGCGCAATCTGTCAACTACGCTGCAAATATGCAGAGAGGGTGGACTGAGCAATTGCCAAACTTGCCCCTTTCTAGCATTTAAAGGACAGCTTCCCACACCACTCAGCTATTGAACTCAATCTAGCTTTTATGAAAGCTGACACCATAAGTTTAATGGTCAGTTTATGGTCATTTCATGTCAGTTGCTCTGCACACATTTCAAATATTAGCAGGACAGAATGCACATGTAGGGCACGAATACCTGAATACCCCAATTAGGGTAAGGGAGCTTTTCAAGGGAAAAGCAGATTAGTTTGCATATCTCGCCAACCACTTGGTCTTTTCATTTCATTTCTTCTGCAATGGCCTTTACTTATTGTATAAACTGTAAGATACCAAATCATTATTGAACTTGGTGCAGTAGATGGACTGTAAAGATTTGGCAGGAAAAATTGGTCTTCATGCCGTGTGGCCATTTAGGCACGGCTCCCCAGATTAGCAGGGTTCAGACGAAAATGCTCTGGACAGCATTTTGATGCATAATTCAAAGCTCGCTTATTTGGGGCGCCATACGCGGGGAGCATTCAAAAAATATCCCTTTTCAGGCCTCAGCCCCCTGAAATTGCCATACCAGATGCGCCCTTTCCAGCGCTATAACAAATTCTCATTAGGATCCAGTTTCAGGCCAAGCCTTATGATCCACTTCAGTTTTTAATTACTTCCTCTTTGATGGAGGAGTTCACTGTACCTGGTACAAAGCGGCTCCATCCAAATAACCATTGTGATTCTTCATGGCCTGCGTAATTCCCCTTTCTTCTATTCCAGCTTGTGTACCTGCCTCCAACTCTGCTTAAAATCAGGCACTTTGCTCGAGGGTTTCTCTTTAGATTGACTGCCATAAGGGTGTGCTGCTCACGCATCCTCATATTGCAGGGTCAGTATGCTGCTGGACAATGCAGGAGCTGAGCGCTATTGCAGGACTGAGGAACCTCACTCACTTATGCGGTGAGTGCAGCGTGAGGGTACTTTGATGCATGCCTCCTGTGTGTATGTTCGGTCAAAGAAGCGTTAAATTACAAAACTGCCAAGCTTCTATTCATAGTTTCTTTTTGATGCGTGCGTGTGGTCGGGGATGTCTATTTATTTGTGGTCCTGATCTTGAGCTATTTTAGTGCATATCACTCGAAAATCTGCTGAGTATAATTTGTTAACTCCTCTTCAACATGCATTTAAATGTTGAAACTAGCATACAACAAGCTGCAAGTTTCGCCACACCACAGGCCTTCCTACACCCGTCCTCTCACCCTGCAGGATTGAGTGTCATGAGCTTTGACATCAAACCTTTGACTGCCTTGGCACCCACCCTTTGCCATTTGGAGGTGGGGCAGCGCAAAACATTTGCAAGGATATGGGCCCACTTTTCAGCTGACTGACTTAGAACGTGTGGGGCCAACACATTTCTCATCAACGTCGTTCAGCATTCAGCCAGCACCTCTCGCTCTGTCAGGCTAGTGCACTTTGCAGACCTCGTGACCGTGCTTCCAATTAATAGATACGTATTGCACTGCACAACTTATACCTCCTGCTTGATGCAAACCCGTCTGATCCACTTGATCAGCACTCAATTACACTTGTGACATTATGAATTTGACCTGCCATGCACTTGTGCCATGCACTTGTGCCATGCACTTGTGGCATGCACTTGTGACATTATGAATTTGACCTGCCACGCAGCTGTGCCTATGAATGTGACCTGCAGCTGCGCTTACACTTGTGACATTATGAATTTGACCTGCCATGCAGCTGCGCCTATGAATTCGACCTGCAGCTGCGCTTACACTTGTGACATTATGAATTTGACCTGCCATGCAGCTGCGCCTATGAATTTGACCTGCAGCTGCGCTTACACTTGTGACATTATGAATTTGACCTG
>Ga0307968_1000408_pt1 | contig 29812 bp, 44 predicted proteins | sample OrgLakmetagen650_FD_201834 | JGI IMG/M metagenome (GOLD analysis project Ga0307968, IMG submission 201834) | Saline water microbial communities from Organic Lake, Antarctica - #650 | ecosystem: Environmental > Aquatic > Non-marine Saline and Alkaline > Saline | place: Antarctica: Organic Lake...
AGAGAGAGCGAGAGAGAGAAAGAGAGAGAGAGAGAGCGAGAGAGAGAAAGAGAGAGAGAGGGAGAGGGAGCGAGAGCGAGAGCGAGAGAGAGAAAGAGAGAGAGAGAGAGAGAGGGAGAGAGAGGGAGAGAGAGAGAGAGAGAGAGAGAGGGAGAGAGGGAGAGGGAGAGAGAGAGAGACATACAAAGACGCACACATACACATTCCCCCCCCTACCCACCCATTACCTGGAGCACACGAGCACGCAGGTCTGGGTTGTTTACGTCTTTCAGGTTGAACACCAGGGAGCGGAACTTGGTCTTGTACTCCTTGCTAAGTCCACCTGCAGTTTAAACAGTCCATGAAACCACATACATTTTTTTACAGAAAATAGGGAGCCGAAAACACTCCTGTACTCCTTACTGCGGCCACCGGTTTTATAGAAAGCATGCAACAATACACACGAATAAAATAATTTGCTTGGCTAGCCTTACTGAGGCTTCCTGCAGTTCCATTCAACCACATACACACATGTGCACATGTGCACGCACGAGCACATGCACGCATGCATGCATTCACACATATGCATACACAAATTCGTGCACACACACTTACGCACAAATGCACGCACACACACACGCATACACGCGCACAAACGCACCATGCGCCTGGAATAGGGCAGTCTCCACAGCCAGACCCACTTCAGATGGCACTGCGATTTTGTCGGCCTCGATGCCTTCACGGTGAAGTTCGTCTGCCGCAACCTGTTACAGCAGAATCAAAAACACGCAAACACCAGTCTGATAATAAGGGGATGTGCATATTTATTTAAGAAGTAGTACGTCTGCCGTAACTGTTAGGCAACTTTACAACAGGACAACACACAAATTCGACACCAAAAAGATTGGCCAAAGGACATACAGCATGCCGTCACGTGCTAAAATTGTAACAACTGCACTGTATGCATGGTGTCCCTGCTAATAACCGGGTATACGCGTTTACGTGTATGCATGTTTGGTTTTGGCCAGCCCTACACCTATGCCTCTGCATGCTGCACCTCTTTTAACAGAAATAGCCAGGGATGTGTCATTCGGTCTTTTGGGACGTTCAATACCGTAAAATACGTGTTGAGGTAGGAAAAAATGTTCAGGGATTTGAACCTGGAATGCTGATTCATTCAAAACAGTTCGACTCAGTGCCTGTGAGTCTAGCAGCACGATCATGCACAAGGATGTATGCTTTTGCAACGCAGATCACTAGGGTTGGCCAGAATTGTATATATACACCGTATATGACCGTATATTATAAATACCGTACATAAACCGTATCCCTATGCTTTCAACGCAGATCACTTGGCAATCAGAGCCAATGATGCCTTCACAATTTGGTACATGCATTTTCCAGTTGCGTCACAGCCCTTTTTTTACTTGGTTTGTTTTGAGGTTCACCTCGTTCTCATAGGTTGAGCAGCCATTCCAGGTTGAATGCCTTTGTAGTCCAAACTAAACTAAACTAAACTTGGTACATGCAGGCGTCTTTTTTTCACACGTATGTGGGCGTCTTGACACACATGCACGTCGGCTCACGGCAAGTTAAGACACCCTAAGGCTAATGTGTAAGGTTGGCCAGAACCATATATATACGGTGTATATACATTATTTTTGGCAGGAAAATCACCAAATATGCGGTCATTTACGGTGTATATATACGGTTCTGGCCAACCCTACAAGTGTGCATGCCTCTGATGCTTGAATAAGGGTTGAGGAGGCATGCACAAGTTTGCAAGTACAGGAGTCTTGTCACATAAGCACGTCGGCCCACGACAAGTGCGTCAAGATGCCCTAAGGCAAATGTGCATGCCTCTGATGCTTCAGAAACGTCTGCTGACGTCTTTAAGCTGAAGTCAGGGTCAAAGAAGCACACACAGATGCGTCAAAAGCTTAAAGTATGCATGCCTCTGATGCCACAACAACGCCTTCAGGCTTGCTTTAATGAATATATGAAGTAAACCCTCCAAAGATCCGCAAGCTACTCGCCAGCAAGGCCTCAATAACACGACCATTCCACTCCACAAACTTTCTACACCATCCCCTCCTTGGGCCATTCAGGCACTAAAACACAAGCGACATACACACACGCACACATACATGCATACGCACAGGCATCCACCCACCCACACCCACACACTTGCACACGTGCATATGCACAGGCATCCACCCACACACACACAATCGCACACATGCATACGCACAAGCACCCACCCACCCACACAATCGCACACATGCATACACACAAGCACCCACCCACCCACACACACACTCGCACACGCACTCACACACACATACACACGCACACACACGTACACACACATACACACACACACACGCACACACACGCACACACACACGCACACACACACCTGCAGTGCAGCCGAGAGTTGCTCCCTGGCCTTCTTTCGCAGCTCAAAGTCGCTGTGAGACACGTGAGGCTGGAGCTACACACACAGAGGGACAGAAATGTACGCAGAAAATGTAGTGTTTGAGAAGTCAAGGGCACGAGCAAGCATTACAGAGGGACAGAAATGTACGCAAAAAATGTAGTGTTTGAGAAGTTAAGGGCGCGAGCAAGTATTACAGAGGGACAGAAATGTGCGCAGAAAATGTAGTGTTTGAGAAATCAAGGGCACGAGCAAGTATTGTGAAACACACTTCAGTTTCACAGGCGGCTGCGTGCATGGGGTGCTGGTCCTGGGGTGGCTACACATATAACACCACACAAAATTCGGTTTGAAAGGCGGCTGCATGCCTTAGGTGCTGGTCCTGGGGTGCCTACACATATAACACCACGCAGAATTCGGTTTGAAAGGCGGCTGCATGCTTTAGGTGCTATTCCTGGGGTGCCTACACATATAACACCACGCAGAATTTGGTTTCACAGGCTGCTGCATGCATGGGGTGCTGGTCCTGGGGTGCCTAAACATATAACACCACGCAGAATTCGGTTTGAAAGGCGGCTGCGTGCCTTAGGTGCTGGTCCTGGGGTGCCTACACATATAACACCACGCAGAAATCGGTTTGAAAGGCGGCTGCATGCTTTAGGTGCTATTCCTGGGGTGCCTACACATATAACACCACGCAGAATATGGTTTCACAGGCGGCTGCGTGCATGGGGTGCTGGTCCTGGGTGGCTACACATATAACACCACACACTTTTGGTGAAGATTTCACAGGTGGCTGCGTGCGTGGGATGCTGGTCCTGGGTGTCCTTCTTTGCTCTCCCCCAAAGTGTTCTTGCTTGCCCTCTCCAGCAGCAGCTCCTGTGTAAAACAGGGAGAGGGTGCGCGAATGTGTGCGCGTGTATGTGTGTGCGTGTGCATTTGTGTGCATGCGTGTCTGTGTATGTGTGCGCATGTGTGTGTGCGCGTGTGCATTTGTGTGTGTGTGTATGTGTGTGTATGTGTGTGTGTTTGTGTGTGTGTGTGCGTGTGTGTGTATGTGTGTGCGTGTGTGCGTTGCATACCACCTGCTGCCTGCACTGTTGTGCTCTCTGTATATTCTGTTGCTTTTGCTTCTTGCAGACGTGTTGCATGCACATATTACGGCGCGTTCGTCAGTCAGTCATATGCAACGCAGCTCTCCACATTTGCCGACAACCACCCGTCTGTCCCCTGCTTCTTTGTGTGGTCATGCAGCACCTTCAAAGGACACATCTGAAGGCCTCTGATGAGAGGAAGGCAAGGAAGCAGGCCCTTCAGCTCCAATTTTAATTCAAAAAGCAGATCACACACACACACACACACACACACACACACGAGAAAACAAGAACACACATACACACGTACCAAGCGCCGCCTTTTTGGACGGATCTGCTGAGGAGCGTGGCGAGATGATAGGCCTCTGAGCAACAGCACCACCACCACCTCCACCTCCGTTCCCTGATGCTGCTGCTGCTGCTGCGTGTGGAAACCCAGCAGCAGCTGCTGTGTAGGGCATGAGGCGGGGTTTCTTGGTGGCGGCTTCGTGTGCTGTGGGGTTGCTGTCAGGGGGGGGCCGCTTAAAGGGACGGTGCACCTGCGTACGTGAGTGTGTATACATGTGTGTGTGTGTATATGTGTGCGCGTGAGTGCGTGTTCATGGTTCATGAGTGTTTGTGTGTGTGTGTGTGTGCGCGCGCGCGTGCGTGGCGGGGGGGCGGCACACCCTTCAAATGACGTGTTACAGCGTGTATCCCATATGTTACAGAGATCAGCAACATCCCACATGCAACATGTTGAACTTCAAACGCCCCCCATGCCTTAAAAGCGTGTGGCATCTTTTTCTCGTCCCGGTACCTGAGCTTGTACCACAGCACGTGCAACCTATCTTCGTTACCAAATAACACGCACGAGTTAACTTACCCACTGCTCAAAAAATTATCACACAAATGTCATGCATGAGGAAGTTCCGTGCGTACCTGCTTGTGCCCCTCACGCTGCTTTGCCCTAGTCCTACATGAGAAATAATAATAGTCATGCATGAGAAATTTCCGTGCGTACCTGCTTGTGCCCCTCACACTGCTTTGCCATACATGAGAAATAATAATAGTCATGCATGAGAAATAATAATAGTCATGCATGAGATATAATAATAGTCAAACATGAGAAATGTCCGTGCATACCTGCTTGTGCCCCTCACGCTGCTTTGCCCTAGTCGTACATGAGAAATAACAATAATAGTCACACATGAGAAATGTCCGTGCGTACCTGCTTGTGCCCCTCACGCTGCTTTGCCCTAGTCGTACATGAGAAATAATAATAATAATAGTCACATGAGAAATGTTTGTGCGTACCTGCTTGTGCCCCTCACACTGCTTTGCCCTAGTCCTACATGAGAAATAATAATAGTCATGCATGAGAAGTTTCCGTGCGTACCTGCTTGTGCCCCTCACGCTGCTTTGCCCTAGCTGCACGCACAGCCAGCTCCTCATCGCTGTCATCATCTGACAGCTGTTGCTGCCGCTGCCGCTTCGCATGCACGCCCCCCTCAGAGTCTGAGCTATCGTCGCTGTCGCTGTGTTTGTGGGTGTGTGAGCGTGTGTTTGATTGCTTGTGCAAGTGTGCATGCATGCTTGCGCGTGTGTGTAGTGCATGCACGTGCGCGTGAGTGCTCATATGTGAGCGCACTTACGTTTGAGTGTGTGTGTGTGTGTTTGGGTGTGTTTAACTCTTGAGTATGTATGTGTATGTGTGTTGTACCTGCTTTCATCAGAAGATGCATAAACCACAGTAGCCCTGTCAGCCTCGTCCACTGGAATCTCGCCTTTGTGCAATGGTGTGTCCAAAGGACGGAGCTCCACTGCATGTGGAGTATGTGCAGGCGTGTGCATGCATGCATGCATGCGTGTGTGTGTGTGTGTGTGTTTGTGTGTGCATGTATGTATATGTGTGTGTTGTGTGTGAATGTGTCTGTGCGTGTTTGTGTGTGCATGTATGTATATGTAGGGTTGGCCAGAACCGTATATATACACCGTATATTTGGTGATTTCCCTGCCAAAAACACCGTACATACACCGTATATATATGGTTCTGGCCAACCCCATGTATATGTGTGTCTGTGCGTGTTTGTGTGTGCATGTATGTATATGTGTGTGTGTGTTGTGCTTACGTGCATGCACAAGTTTGTGTGTGTTTGATTGTGTACGTGCGTGTGTGTGTGTGTTTGTGTGTGTATGCGTGTATTTGTGTTCGTGCGTGTGCGTGTGTGTGTGTGTGTTGTGCTTACGTGCATGCACAAGTTTGTGTTCGTGCGTGTGCGTGTGTGTGTGTATATGTGTGTGTGTTGTGCTTACGTGCATGCACAAGTTGTGTGTGTTTGATTGTGTACGTGCGTGTGTGTGTGTGTTTGTGTGTGTATGCGTGTATTTGTGTTCGTGCGTGTGTGTGTGTGTGTGTGTGTGATCTTGACTCACGGACTGCAATGTGGCCCTCCCTGATGACCTCCGCCGCGTTGATCTCCTCGTAGCTGTCCTCATCACAGTAGTGCACGTAAAGCAGCAGCTTCTTGCAGTCCACCTGCAAGGCAAGCATGAAGAAACAAGCAGTGGTTTTGGTGGATTGAGTCACAGCAGATGCAAAAGGAGCAAAGCGAGCCAAAACCCCAAGACCTACCTCATCTGCTACACACTTGTACCAGACTCTGTCCTCTGGCCAGAACAAGTGGACCTACAGGTGGGGTGAGAAGGCAATGGCATGTGTTTGTCTTTCATGTGTGCTTCAAAAGCCCGGTGCAAAATTCAAGCCTATGTTCATAGCCCGACTGCCACTTCGGGCGAACACGAACCACGCTAGCATTGATCAGATTATGGACTCGCTATCGGTTTAGCACCTCTTTGCCTCTGAGCGTGGGCCTGATGTCCTTGCGCTTCAGCTTGCGGTAAATGCTACGAGTTTGGTCGGGCTCCCTGAAGCCCAGGTCCCAATAGACTGCAGCAGGGTGTGTACACATTGTGTGTAAGGCAGGCCATGCAATAGGTGTCTTTGTTATCGGTGGGGGTGTACATGTTCATCATACGCATGGAAACGATGGCTGCCCTTTCCCTGATTACGAATCTCTGGGACATGCCTCTATGTTTCAGTGTCTAATTGCTGGCATCTCTTGTGGAGGACAGCACAGTGTGTGACTTTGTGTTTGCGCAACGTGCTTCCGTTGAGTGGCGCGCGCACACGCACACGCACGCGCCCACGTTTCGAAACACATACACGTGCACACACGCTTCTGGCCAATCCTGTCCTTCTCTCACCCTCCGCATCCTCAAACCGTTTAGGGGTCTTAATCTGCCGTTTCTGCCTCCCTGACATTCTTGCAAGAACACAGGTTTAGGTCTCCAGTGGCTCTTTCACAGGCCTTTGTGCAACCTGCTGGCTGGCATGGGGATTCCTTTCCAACGGCAATCACCAAAACTTTAAAAAAATTTGCTTGATGTGCTGAACCCTAAAACTCTACCAAACGGTTGAGCAATGATGATTAATAAAACTATAAATGTTAAACTAATCACACAGCCTGGGCGTCTAAGAGCTCAGAGCAGTCATGCAGCTGCTCAAAGGGGGAGCCACATGCCCCACCCAACCCCCCTCTCCCCCCCAGAAGTCTCTGCCTAACCCCATCCACTCATGCAGCAGCCATCAACGCAGCCTAGGCCGGCGGCGCGCACGTGCAGGAACGCTCAGCTCGCGTGCAACTGTGCAGTGTGCTTCCACCGCCTCAGCTGATCCGCTAGTAGCAGATACACAGCAAGTTGCAGCTGTCGTGGCTGCAGCAGCAGCGGCTGTTCCCCTGCCCACAACATGTGTTCCTGAGGACCTGGAGTTGGCCCCAGGGCAGTTGAGCACCATTGACAGAGTAGGCAAATGCCTGGATGTGGACACGTTCCGTTGCTTTGGCTGCGTGAAGGAGGAGTGCAAAGTGAGTGGGTGGTTGCGCGGTGCTGCAGGAGCTCACCACAAGCTGCGTGCAGCCTGCGCTCACTTGACTCACTCAGGGCAATCAGTACGCACTGTTTCATAGGCAAGTGCACGCAGAAGCACAAGCCTGCTCACTCTGCGCAGGTTCAGACCGGCTGTGCAGCTAACATGTGGCGCTTTGACAAGGACGGCTACTTGAGAGAAGTGCTGAAGGCGCGCGTGTATGACGTGGCGGTGAGTGTGACGGGGGATATGGAAGTTGTCTAGGGTTGGCCAGACCCGTGCATCGTATATTTGCACACCGTATATTTGGTGATTTCCTGACCGTATATATGGTGATTCCCTGCCAAAAATACCGTATATACACTGTATGCATGTAGTTCTGGCCAACCCTATTGTTGTCCAATAGTTATGCAAGGAGAGTGCTTGCAACGCTAGTAGTACGCGCAACACAGGGGTCTATCTCCTCCAGGAAAAGGACGTACGCGCATGTCGCCTTTTTGTGGTCCAAGTGTAAGCGTTACTAATTTTATTACTTGTCCTTACACAGTCTTGCCATCAGTGTGTAAACAGTTGCACTAGAGTGATAGAGACAGGCTGTCTATCCATCTATTATGCGTAGGGTTGGCCAGAGCCATACACGTATGCGTTTTATACATATACAGTTTTACACGGTAATTTTGGCAGGGAATTCGCTATTTATACGGTCATATACAGATAAACAGTGTTTATAAACGGTTCTGGCCAACCCTGAATATGCGGCTACATTAGCACCTGCACGCAACTTGTTCAGCTCATTTGCAGGGTGGGCCAGAATTGTATATCTGCACCGTAGATCACTGTACGTATGCTCTTGCTAAAAGTACCATACGTACATCGTATATAGGTATACACCAAATAGGTACCTATAAATGTATGATTCGGCCAACTCATTCGGTACGTGCAGCAGCTGTAGGGTTGTCATACCATGTTACGGGACATGTAGGGTTGGCCAGAACCATTTATGTACACCTTGTTTGATCGTATATTTGTAGGGTTGGCCAGAACCATATATATACGGTTTACATACGGTATTTTTGGCAGGGAATCACCAAATATACGTTCATATACGGTGCATATATACGGTTCTGGCCAACCATATATATTTGGCGATTTCCCTGCCAGAAATACCGTGTATGCATCGTATATATATGGTCCTGGCCAACCCTAGGTACGTGCAGCATTTCTTGCTGGGAGCTGGGAGTGTTCTAAACGTGCATTATTCATCTACGGTGTATGTATGGTGTATGGGAGCATGTATGTAGTATGGGAGTGTTCTAAACGTGCATTATTCATTTGCGGTGTATGTATGGTGTATGGGAGAATGTATGTAGTATGGGAGTGTTCTGAACGTGCATTATTCATTTACGGTGTATGTATGGTGTATGGCAGAATGTATGTAGAATGGGAGTGTTCTAAACGTGCATTATTCAATTACGGTGCACTTATATGATCCTGGCCAACCCTACACAGCTTTTAGTGTCAGGCGCACACGGTCGAGGGGACGCGAGATATATACATATACGGTAATGTACGGAATATATATATGTAATGTACGGAATATTTATATAATCATGGGTCACTTTTGGGCGCGTGACCTGGGTGAAGCAAGCTGCTATGTGGGCATGGAAATCAGCAGGATCATGCATCCCTTGTTGTATCTTCTACTGTGAGCAACACCATCAAACCGCTGTGGTGCTGATCTGCAGCTTTAGGCCCCTTTGGACAGCGAAAAAGCCTCCCATTACATATGAACAGGGTTGACCAGAACCGTATATATAGTGTATGTATTAGTGTGCATATTAGTGTATATACTATACACCGTACATGACCGTATATATGATGATATCCCTGCCCAAAATAACGTGTATACATCGTAAATATACATGGTTCTGGCCAACCCTACATATGAAACACCTTCACTGCTATAAATGGCTTTGACTGTGTCATACGTGGCTGCTGATCTGCAGATTCAAACCCCCTTGGACGAAGCGAAGAGGCTGAGCGCGGCCAGTGAGAACCGCATTCTGCTGAAGCGAGAAGACATGCAGCCTGTGTTTAGCTTCAAGCTGCGAGGGGCGTACAACAAGGTGAGGTTGATGTCAGCATGTTTTATTAGCTTCTTCTCTAAAACGGTCAGTCTGTGTTTAGCTTCAAGCTGCGAGGGGCGTACAACAAGGTGAGGTCAATGTCAGCATGTTTTATTAGCTTCTTCTCTAAAACGGTCAGTCTGTGTTTAGCTTTAAGCTGCGAGGGGCGTACGACAAGGTGAGTTGAATGTCAGCATATATGTGTAGCCCATATATACCATAAATATATATGTGTAGCTAAAGGTGGGTAAATAGGGTGTCTGATTTTGCCAGCGAGGCTCGGCGAGCCTCAACGAGGCTCGGCACTCGCTGGGGAGGCCCTAGTTGGTGCAATACGGTTAGAAAATCACTTTCTCAAATCTGCATGGATTGAGCCGAAATTTTTTATGTTGTTTGCTTATATATATATGAATGAATATTGACGTTGAGACCCGGTGGAAAATATGGGCGTGTTAGCCAGGAAAATTCGGTTTTCGTTTGCACCCCCCCCTGTTGCACACCCCTTTTAACTCTTCCTGGTGTTATATAATAATAAACCAGGGATGGGTCATACAGACCTCAGAGACGTTCAATACGGTAAAATACGCATTAAGTACGCAATACGCGTATAATACGGTACCGTATTTTATGCAATTTCGGGAGTGTTGAATTCTGACCCAAAATGGACCAATTCGCCCCAAAATCACCCAAAACGTTCCCGGTATAATATATTATATAATATCATTGGAAGCGCACTAAAAGACCGTTGTTGGGGGTGGAAATTGCCTAGAAAGGCCAAAAACCGGCAAAAACGGTAAATTTTGCGATCGTATAATACGGCCCAATTTGTTCAATACGGTAAAATACACGTTAAATACTATACGGCGTATTATACGAATACGCCGTATGACCCATCCCTGTAATAGACAATAATTGTTAATAAAGATACTTGGTTTAAAAGATGGGCCTGTCAGCCGATCCAGCCAAGAATATTTTGGATTTGGGAAATTTGGGGATTTCTGGGGAGATGGGGCTGATCCCGCCCAAAAAGTGGACACCCTCGCTGGCCGACGAGTGTATTCCACACCAGGAAAGAGGCTCGCCGAGGCTTGGCGAGCCTCACACTCGGCGAGTCTCGGCGAGGTCATGACCCACCCTTATGTATAGCCCATATATCATATATATATGTATATAAACAATTCTGGCTGACTGCAGTTACATGGTAAAGGTGCTCATCTGCCAGCGAGATATGGGAGACTACTTCATCGGTAACTTGAAACGCAGCAACCTCCGCCCGGATTGTGCATCAAAACTACACCTGTGCAGATTTGACATGCACACTTATTTGCTCATTTGCCTATAGACAGGCAATGCTTGCTGTGGGTGTGCGTTTTTCTCTTGCCACTTTTAGACTACTCTACACACACACACACACCTCGCACACATACACACACATACACATATACACGCGTCACACACACATACACACACGCACATACACAGCACACATATGCTCACAACACACTTACACACACGACCACTCAGATGGCCAAGCTACCTGCGGATGTGCGTGGCCGAGGTGTTATCACATCCTCTGCTGGAAACCACGCACAAGGGGTAGCACTAGCAGCATCACGCATGGTGAGTGCCCAGTAGTGTATGAATGTCTGTATGTGTGTGTATGTGTGTGTGTGTGTGTGTGCGTCCGCGTGCACATGTGCGTGTAATAATGTGTGTGTGTCCGTGCTAGTTTTGTGCGCTGGTGTGTGCACATGCGAATATGTGTGCACAAGTGTTAAAAAAGAAAACACACTGTCGAGTAAGTTATGCAACTGAATAGTGCTCTACTGCAAACTGCACTGATTCGGTTTTATCAGGTTAGAAATAGCAGTGGCACTCTCGCAAGCATGGACGCTAAGCAACCATCGATTATATGTACCTGATTAGCTTTTATTTAGCGAAAAATAACATGCTCGCAAGCATGGACGCAAAGCAATCATCGATCATCTGCACCTTAAAACGACATTGTTGCATGCTCCCATACGCAAAAACACACAAGCATGTACTAATGCACGCGCGCAAACACATACACACACACACACACACACAACCACAACACACACATACACGTACGCCACAGGGATGCAAAGCCACCATCTGCATGCCAGTCAACACGCCTGGTATCAAAGTAGAGAGTGTGCGCAAGTTGGGAGGCACCGTGGAGCTTGTGGGCGAGAGCTATCAGGAAACACAGGTGTGTGCGTGTGTGTGTTGTGTGTGTGTGTTTGTTCTGTGTGTGTGTGTGCGTGCGTGTGTGTGTGTGTGTGTGTGTGCGTGCGTGTGTGTGTGCGTGTGTGTGTGCGTGTGTGTCTTGTGTGTGTGTGTGTTTGTCTGTGTGTGTGTGTGTCTTGTGTGTGTGTGTGTGTGTGATGTGTGTGTGTGAGAGAGAGAGAGTACATTTAGGGGTGTAAACAAATGAGACACGCATGGAACAAAGGGTGTGAGTGTGTGTGTGTGTGTGTGTGTGTGTGTGTGTGAGAGAGAGAGAGTACATTTAGGGGTGTAACGAATGAGACACACGTGGAACAAAGGGTGTGAGTGGAAAGGCAGTGTAGGACTTTTCCAGATGGCTTTTGGGCAAATGTATGAGTGGTATCGTGCTTGTCATGATACAGTTTGCAATGAGAGTCATTTTTCTTGCTTGTGCACACACAGGTCCATGCCGTGTCACGGTCTAAAACTGAGGGCCTTTTCTAACTCCTATTACGCTTATCATTTCTTGTGCACACTCAGGTCCATGCTGTGTCGCGGTCTAAAACTGAGGGCCTTTTCAATTCCTATTATGCTTATCATTTCTTGTGCACACACAGGTCCATGCCGTGTCACGGTCTATTGCTGAGGGTCCTCGCCCCTGATCGCCATTGTTTAATTTTGGTGCATATGCAGGTCCATGCCGTGTCACGGTAAAACTAAGGGCCTTTTATAACTCCTATTATCCTATTATGGTTATCATTTCCTGTGCACACTCTCTTCTAACTACTGTGGTTATCATTTCTTGTTGGGGCACACACAAGTCCATACTATGGTTATCATTTCTTGTGCACACTCTCCTCTAACTACTGTGGTTATCATTTCTTGTTGGGCACACACAGGTCCATACTATGGTTATAATTTCTTGTGCACATTCTCTTCTAACTACTGTGGTTATCATTTCTTGTTCACTCTCTCTTCTAACTATTGTGGTTATCATTTCTTGTGCACACTCTCTTCTAACTATTATGGTGTTCATTTCTTGTGCACACTCTCTTCTAACTATTATGGTTATCATTTCTTGTGCACATTCTCTTCTAACTACTGTGGTTATCATTTCTTGTTCACACTCTCTTCTAACTATTATGGTTATCATTTCTTGTGCACACTCTCTTCTAACTATTATGGTGTTCATTTCTTGTGCACACTCTCTTCTAACTATCACGGTTTTCATTTCTTGTGCACACACAGGTCCATGCCGTGTCCCGGTCTATTGCTGAGGGCCTTGCATTTGTCCCTCCCTATGACGACCCCTACACCATTGCGGGTCAGGGTACCATTGGGGACGAGATCCTTAGACAAGTGCGTTGATGTTTTGTTTCATATGCTTGCCTGTGCCAAATAAGATGAGATGCTTGGACAAGTACGTTGGTATGCTTGTTTCATGTGCTTGTGTGCGTGCCAATGAAGATTAAGAATATGCGAACTGTTTCCCTTTCCGGACCTGAATGCCTTGGATGGTGATGCGCGCGCGCGTGTGTGTGTGTGTGTGTGTGTGTGTGTGTGTGTGTGTGTGTGTGTGTGTGGGTGGGTGGGTGGGTGTGTGGGTGTGTGTGTGTGTGTGGGTGTGGGTGTGGGTGTGTGTGTGGGTGTGGGTGTGTGTGTGTGTGTGTACGTATATGGTCAGCTCCTGGACCAGATCATGATTGTTTGGCAGCCAAGATGGTCTACTTCGATTTCCTTTGCTGTGTGCGTTACATTTGTTAGATTGGAGACGTAGATGCCTCGAGTGCCATTTCTTTGGTGCAGACGTGCCTGCTTTGGTGTTGTGGACTGGATTGTACCACCTCAGACTGGAGGCGTAGATGCTTTCAGTGCCATCTCTTTGGTGCAGACGTGCCTGCTCTAGTGGCATGGCCCATGACTCATGGACTCTTGAATGCGCCACTTCGAATTGGAGGCAACGACGCCTTGGACGCCGTTTTTATTTACGTTGTACATTAATACTAATTGCTTACATTTTGTGGAAGAGTGTTGCATGATGCATTTTGTGGAAGAGCGTTGCATGATGCATTTTGTGGAAGAGTGCTGCATGATGCATTCTGTGGAAAAGTGTTGCATGATGCATTTTGTGGAAGAGTGCTGCATGATACATTTTGTGGAAGAGTGTTGCATGATACATTTCCTATTGCGTAGCTTTCGTGCGTGCGTGGCCTTCTATTCAGCATGGTGCCGTGGGCTTGTGTCCACTTTTTCATAGGGTGGCGACACGGACGCCTTAGTCGCCATTCTTGTGCGTGCATAGCCTTCTCTTCAGCATGGCATCATGGGCTCGTTCAGCATGATATCATGGGCTTGTGTCAACTTTTTTTTAGGGTGGTGACACGGACGCCTTGGTCGCCATTCTTGTGCGTGCATAGCCTTCTCTTCAGCATGGTATCATGGGCTCGTTCAGCATGATCTCATGGGCTCGTGTCAACGTTTTCTTAGGGTGGGAGACACGGACGCCTTGGTCGCCATTCTTGTGTGTGCATAGCCTTCTCTTCAGCATGGTATCATGGGCTCGTTCAGCATAATATCATGGGCTCGTGTCACCTTTTTCTTAGGGTGGGAGACACGGACGCCTTAGTTGCCATTCTTGTGCGTGCATAGCCTTCTCTTCAGCGTGGTATCATGGGCTCGTTCAGCATGATATCATGGGCTCGTCAACTTTTTCTTAGGGTGGGAGACACGGACGCCTTGGTCACCATTTTTGTGCGTGCATAGCCTTCTCTTCAGCATGGTATCATGGGCTCGTTCAGCATGATCTCATGGGCTCGTGTCCACTTTTTCTTAGGGTGGGAGACATGGACGCCTTGGTCGCCATTCTTGTGCGTGCATAGCCTTCTCTTCAGCATGGTATCATGGGCCTGTGTCCACTTTGTTTTTGCAGGTTGGTGACATGGACGCCTTGGATGCCATTTTCGTGCCTGTTGGGGGGGGTGGCCTCATTGCTGGAATCGCTGCCTTTGTTAAGGCCTTGAAGCCACATGTCCAGGTGAGGAATAGTAGCAAATGATATTTTTATATTTTATTGCTGTTGATGTTAAGCTACGACCTGCTGTTGTCAAGGTCTTGAAGCCACATGTCCAAGTGAGAAATAGCAGCGATATTGAAATTGTTATTTGGAGTTGATATTTAATCTTTGTCGTGTCATCATGAGCGTAAAATCACGACCTGCTGTTGTCAAGGTCCTGAAGCCACATGTCTACAAATGAGGAAAAGTAGCAAATGAAGTTGTCATTAATATTTTATTGCTATTGATGTAAAGCTACGACCTGCTGTTGTCAAGGTCTTGAAGCCACATGTCCAGGTGAGAAATAGCAGTGATATTGAAATTATTATTGGAGTTGATGTTGAATCTTTGTCGTATCATCATGAGCATAAAATCACGGCATGCTGTTGTCAAGGTCCTGAAGCCACATGTCCAGGTGAGAAATAGAAGTGATATTGAAGTTGTCATTTTATTGCTATTGATGTTAAGCTACGACCTGCTGTTGTCAAGGTCTTGAAGCCACATGTCCACAGGTGAGGAATAGCAGCAAATGAAGGTGTTGCTTCATTGTTGTATTATGATTTTAAGTTATCCTGCCATCGTCAAAGGCCATGAAGCCACTTGTCCAGATGAAGTTGTTGTATCATTATTTTAATTTTGCTGCCATCAACACTGCTTGTTTCTGTGTACGTCCACATGCAAATCATGAGAGAGAATAGCAAATGAAGCTGTCACTATATCAATATTTTATTTTTGCTGCCATCAACACTGCTTGTTTCTGTGTACGTCCACGTGCAGATGATGAGAAATAATAGCAAATGAAGCTGTCACTATATCATTATTTTATTTTTGCTGCCATCAACACTGCTTGCTTCTGTGTACGTCCACATGCAGATCATGAGAAATAGTAGCAAATGAAGTTGTTATTATGTCATTATTTTATTATTACTGCCGTCAACACTGCTTGCTTCTGCGTACGTCCACATGCAGATTTTGAGAAATAATAGCAAATGAAGTTGTAACTATATCAATATCTTAATATTACTGCCATCAACACTGCTTGCTTATGCGTACGTCCACATGCAGATGCTGAGAAATAGTAGCAAATGAAGTTGTTACTATATCATTATCTTAATATTTCTGCCATCAACACGGCTTGCTCATGCGTACGTCCACGTGCAGATGATGAGAAATAATAACAAATGAAGTTGTAACTATATCAGAGAAATATATTTTTGCCATCAACACTGCTTGCCTCTGCGTCCTTCCACGTGCAGATTATGAGAAATAATAGCAAATGAAGTTGTTACTGTATCATCAGTTTATTTCGCTTGCCTCTGCGTCCTTCCACGTGCAGATTATGAGAAATAATAACAAATGAAGTTGTAACTATATCATTATTTTATTATTACTGCCATCAACACTGCTTGCTTCTGTGTACGTCCACGTGCAGATCATTGGAGTGGAACCCACAGGGGCCAATGCCATGGCTCAGTCTTTAGCCAGGGGGGAACGTGTGGCTCTCAGTAGAGTGGATGCCTTTGCCGATGGGGTGGCGGTGAAGCAGGTGGGTCTATGGAGCCTTGTTGAAAAAACCTGTATGGTCTGGCATGTGTGTGTTTCCTTTGTAGGGTAGGTTGGATGCCTTTGCTGATGGTGTGGCAGTGAAGCAGGTGGGTCTGTGGAACCTTGTTGGAAATACCTGTATGGTCTGGCATGTGTGTGTTTCCTTTGTAGGGTTGGATGCCTGTGCTGATGGTGTGGCGGTGAAGCAGGTGGGTCTATGGAGCCTTGTTGATCATGCATGTATGGTCTGGCATGTGTGTGTTTCCTTTGTAGGGTAGGTTGGATGCCTGTGCTGATGGTGTGGCGGTGAAGCAGGTGGGTCTATGGAGCCTTGTTGATCATGCATGTATGGTCTGGCATGTGTGTGTTTCCTTTGTAGGGTAGGTTGGATGCCTTTGCTGATGGTGTGGCGGTTGAATAGGTGAGTTGTTTGCAGTTTGTTGATCATGCATGTATGGTCTGGGATGTGTGTGTTTGGGAAATTAAGGCCCTTGCAGGGTGGATGCCCTTGCCGGTGGAATGGCGGTGGAGCAAATGAGATGAGCCAAACATCACAAAGCAGCAAACGCTCTGCAGTTGAGCAGCAGCAAATATAAAAAGGAGCAAAAACACATAATGTAGTCTGCATTAGGCCCTTGCAGGGTGGATGCCCGTGCCAATGGACTGGCTGTGGAGCAGATGACATGAGCCAAACATCGCAAAGCAGCAAACGCTCTGCAGTTGAGCAGCAGCAAATCTCAAAAGGAGCAAAACTACACAATGCTGTCTGCAATCCAGCGACGCTTGGAGATGATCTGGTTGTACACGCCACCACATAAGACTAGGTCTGGCCAGAATTATATATATACGGTGTGTATACGGTATTTTTGGCAGGGAAATCACCAAATTTACGGTCATATACGGTGTATATATACGGTTCTGGCCAACCCTACACATAAAACGCAGGTGGGCATGGAGACCTTCCGTTTGTGTCGGGAGCTAGTGGATGGCATCATCTTGGTGGACAACTCTGCAATCTCGGCTGCCATTAAGGTAAATCATTTTGGTGGACAACTCTGCAATCTCGGCTGCCAGTAAGGTGAATCATTTCTTGTGGAAAACTCTGCAGTCTCAGCTGTCGTCGGGTCGGAAGGGGGAGGGGGGGAAGAGGTGTCGTAGGAATGAAATGCATGCATTGCATTCATTCATTAGACCATACTGAACAACTCTGCAACCTTTGCTGCCATCATGGTGAGTCATTTTTTGTGGACAACTCTGCAGTCTTAGCTGGCATCTAGGAAGGGGGGGGCGGGAGGTGTTGCAGAGATGAGATGCATTCATTAGACCATACTGAACAACTCTGCGACCTCCGCTGCCATCATGGTGAGTCACTTTTGGTGGAAAACTCTGCAGTCTCAGCTGTCGTCGGGGGGGGGGGGAGGGAGGGGTGTCGCAGAGACAAGATGCATGCATCCCATTGCATGCATTAGACAAATCTTGGGTTGTAAGACGTTAGTGACCTTAATAGATTGCTCAATAACTGGTCTTTCCACCACTTCAGACAGAGGTCGTTCACGGCGTGTTTTGTATCTTTTGTTGGGCATTCTTTGGCCGTTTCTGCTCCCATCAATGGATGGTTGACATGAAAGTCAAACGAGTGCACACATACACGCATACGCACATATACACATACACATACACACATACACACATACACGCATACACGCACAAGTCCACACTGCTTCCGAAAGCAGTGCCCTGTCCTCTCACCGACATAGATACAGGTACTCATGCGTGCACGCACATACACACACAATTGCATGTCGCTACCGAAAGCATGTCCTGTCTTCTCGCCCACATAGATACAGGTACTCATGAGTGTGCACACATACACACACACACACAAGTGCACACTGCTTCCGAAAGCAGTGCCCTATCCTCTCACCCACATAGATACAGGTACTCATGCGTGCACACACATACACACACAAGTTCACACTGCTTCTAAAAGCAGTGTCCTTTCCTCTCACCCACATACAGGTACTCAAACGTGCACACACACACACTCATACACACACAATCACTCACACAGACACGCACACGCACACAATCACTCACGCACGTCAATGTGTCCCACACTCAGGACGTGTTCAACGAGACACGATCCATTTTGGAGCCTGCAGGGGCTGTGGGGGTGGCCGGTGCAAAGGCGTGGCTGGAGAGTAATAAGCACAAGGTATGAAAAAGGAACGGAAAAAATAAGAACTACGCAGGCAGTGAAAAACACTCCCCACATTGATTGTGGGGGTCGCCGGTGCAAAGGCGTGGCTGGAGAGCAATAAGCACAAGGTATGAAAACAAAACGAAAGAAGAAGAAAGCTACGCAGGCAGTGAAAAAACACTCCCCACATTGATTGAGGAAAGGGAGCCACTTCGATACCGGGTACCGTAAACCCCCTCCACCAATAGAATAGTTAAAAAATCAATTGGGAGCAGGAGGGATGCAGGCTTGGCCTGAAGCCGTCTCCTGATGAGAGTTGATTATAGTGCTGGAACGGCTATGGTTTTCCTGAATTAATGTGGGGAATGGTTTTCACTGCCTGCGTAGTTTTTTTGTGTGTGTGGCTATCGTTCGTTCCCTGGTTACTACCTCATAACCCGGCGGTTAACATAATTGGGTGCAGAAAATTTTGGCTGGAGAGTAGCAAGCGCAAGGTGCTGATGCTATGAAGGTGCTGATGCTATAAAGGTGCTGATGCTATAGAATTGCTGATGCTATAAAGGTGCTGATGCTATAAAGGTGCTGATGTTATAAAGGTGCTGATGCTATGAAGGTGCTGATGCTATAAAAGTGCTGATGCTATTACTATAAAGGTGCTGATACTATAAAGGTGCTGATTCTATAAAATCTGCTCCATGAAGCAGAAGGGACAGGTGTGTGTGTGTGTGTGTGTGTGTGAGAGAGAGAGAGAGAGAGAGAGAGAGAGAGAGAGAGAGAGAGTGTGTGTGTGAGTGTGTGTGTCACTCCCTCGCCAGAGTACAGACACTCTCTCATCTTTTAATCCCTACTTCCCATGTGTAGTGTTGGCCAGAGCCATATATATATATATATATATTTATGTATATACGGTACTTTTGGCAATCACCAAATACGCGGTCTTGTACGGTGCATGTTTACAGATCTGGCCAGCACTAAATATTTGGGATTGCTGGACATCACAGCCAAAGAGCGATAAAAGAAACGCTAGGGTATAGTGTCGTGCTCACCTGTATGCTGGTCAATATTATAGGCCTGGTGGCCATCACTAGCGGCACAAACATAAACTTTTAAGCGTTTGCGTCTAGTGGCTGAGCTTGACACACACACACGCACACACACACACACCACACACACACACACACACACACACGCACACACACACACACACAAACCCACACACAGGGAAAGACAGTGGTGGCCATCACTAGCGGGGCTAACATAAACTTTGAGCGGTTGCGTCTGGTGGCTGAGCTCGCGAATGTGGGTGCAACAACTGAGGCCACGTTGGTGACCACCATCCCTGAAAAAAAGTGAGTGTGTGTGTGGTTTTGTGTGTATGTATGTTTGTGTGTATGTGTGTGTGCATGTGTGTGTGGTGTGTGCGTGTATGTGTGGTGTGTGCGTGTGCATGTATGTGAAAGTGTGTGTGTGTATGTGTGTGTGAATGTGTGGGTCCATGCGTAGAAATGGCTTGCAATAAAAACAAGATGGCGTACAGAGCCCCAGTGAAGCCCAGCCTCTTTCTTCTGTGCCGGCCAGGAAGGTTTTCTGTCAGCTGCTCTTTCAATTGTGGCGCTGGCCAGGATTTCTGCCTGTCAGCTGCTCTTTAAGTTGTGGCGCTGGCCAGGGAAGCTGCCTGTCAGCTGCTCTTTCAATTGTGGCGCTGGCCAAGATTTCTGCCTGTCAGCTGCTCTTTCAATTGTGGCACTGGCCAAGATTTCTGCCTGTCAGCTGCTCTTTCAATTGTGGTGCTGGCCAAGATTTCTGCCTGTCAGCTGCTCTTTTAATTGTGGTGCTGGCCAAGGTTTCTGCCTGTCAGCTGCTCTTTTAGTTTGTGGCGCTGGCCAGGGAAGCTGCTCTTTTAGTTTCTTAAAGGTAGATAATGTGTTGGAGCCAGGTTTTGGTGCACCAGGTACTGCTATGGCTTAATTTTGGGTGGGGGTGTAGGGTGGGGGTGGGGGTAACACGTCATACCGACATTGCAACGCCCTCTTTTCTTAATGATATCACAAGACTTTGACCAAACCAATTGTCTTCTGGAGGAGCAATTCCACTCCTGATGTGTAAAGCCTTCGTTTTCATCATTTTTTCAACTGAACTTCATCGCGCCACTGTACTTTGTTTTCCATTCTACTTCATCGCGCCACTGTACTTTATTTTCCATTTTACTTCATCGCGCAGGGGAGTCGTTACCTTATTTTTAGGGTTGGCCAGAACCGTATGTATACACCGTATATGACCGTATATTTGGTGATTTTCCTGCCAAAAATACCGTATATACACCGTATATATATGGTTCTGGCCAACCCTACATATTTTACTTCCATGTCCCTTATTGACACACGTCATGCCGGCTCTGCACCGCCCTCTTTTCTGAATGGGCTCAAATTAAGCATCCTCTGAATAAAAAAGCGAGTCGGTTTCAGGATGAACGACTTCAATGCAGCAAGTCGGTTTCAGGATGAACGATTTTAATGCAGCAAGTCGGTTTCAGGATGAACGATTTCAATGCAGCAAGTCGGTTTCAGGATGAACGATTTCAATGGAGCAAGTCGGTTTCAGGATGAACGATTTTAATGGAGCAAGTCGGTTTCAGGATGAACAGTTTCAATTTTGTTTGCCCTTCTGTATTTTGCTGCGCAGGGGAGCCTTCAGAAATTTCATCTCAGTGGCAACCAAGCACGGGGCTATCAACGTGACTGAGTTCAAGTACAGGTGTGTGTGTGTGTGTGTGGGTGGGTGTGGGTGGGTGTGGGTGTGATTGGGTGTGTGGGTGTGGGTGTGGGTGTGGGTGTGGGTGTGGGTGTGGGTGTGGGTGTGTGGGTGTGTATGTGTGTGTGTGTGTGTGTGGTTGTGTGTGTGTGTGTGCGCGTGCGTCTTGCACTGCCCTGGCATGCACACGGGTTCAAATTTTAGCCACGTTGTTCTCTCGTTATAAGTAAAACAATGCACATATGTACAATGCGCATATTTACTGAATTACCACCGCACAGACATGCTACCTCTCTCACTGTCTTATGTCAACACACATACACACACACATACACACACACACACACAAACACACACACAAACACACACACACACAACTACACACACACACACAACTACACACACACACACGTGCAGGTACTCAGCCGGAAATACTGCGAGTGTGCTTTGGGGCGCAGGCATTAAAGTGCCTGAGGACTTGACTGGCCTGCTCAGCAGATTAAATGAAGGTGTGTGTGTGTACGCTTGTGTATGCGCTTGTTCAGCTCTATCTGTGTCTCTGAATGTGTGTGTATGTGTGTGTACGCTTGTGTATGCTCTTTTGCGGCTCTTGAGGACTTGACAGGCCTGCTCAGCAGGTTAAATGAAGGTATGTGTGTGTACGCTTGTGTATGCGCTTATTCGGCTCTGTCTGTGTCTCTGAATGTGTGTGAATGTGTGTGTGAGTGTGCGCGCGTGCTGTGCGTGTGTTTGGGTATGTGACGTTATGGGTCTGCTCAGCAGATGATTGAATCGTGTTTGCGCTGCTTAGCGGGCCTGCTCAGCAGATGATTGAATCGTGTGTGCGCTGCTTAGCGGGCCTGCTCGAGAGGAAAGGTTGGGGTGTGTGTTTGTGCATTTGTGTGTGTTTGTGTGTGTGTGTTGGGTGGGTGGGTGGTGAGGGTGGGGGGTGTGACATAGGACATAGGCAATGACATAATCGACCTGCTTGGTAAATTGAGCCTGTTTCTGTCCTTTTTTGAGTATAGTTATGTCTATGGTGGGGGACTTGTCAGGCTCGCTAGCAATGGACATAGTTGAATGTATCTAGGGATGCTGGCGGGCGGGGTTTGTGAGAGGAGGTGCTTGCACGTGTTTGGGGGGGGGGCTGTAAAATGTGCTGCAGAAGGAAGAGGATATCATTTCACCAACTAGATCACACACACAGACACATTCTAATGCACGCACACAATTACATACAGAAATACACACTCACAAACGCACACACACAGTCAAACACACACACACAATCAAATACACTCACAATCAAATACTCACATACGCAGCCTCCCTCCCCACTGTTGACATCAGCCGACTGGAGGTTGCACAGCTGCACTTGCGGCACCTTGTCGGGGGCAGGGCACGTTCGTTCACGGGGCATGTTCCAGACGAAAAAATATACCAGGTGTGTGTGTGTGTGCACGAGTGTGTTAAGGTTGCACAGCTGCACTTGCGGCACCTTGTTGGGGGCAGGGCACGTTCGTTCACAGGGCATGTCCATGTATGTCAACAGGTTACCAGACGAGAAAATATACCAGGTGTGTGTGCGCGCGAGTGTGTTAATATGTGTGTGTTTGCGTGTGCGCGAGTGTGTTATTGTGTGTGTGCGTAGACGTGTATGCTGCTTGTATAGAGGATGGTCAGCTGCACTAGCTGCATCATGTGAGAGGGAGGGCACACTCTTTCACTGGGCACGTAGCGGGCGAGAAGTTTGGGGTGCATGTTGAATGGGCAGAAGGAACGTTTGGGATACATGCTGGTTGCGCAGAAGAGGAGTTTGGGGTGTATGTTGAATGGGCAGAAGGAAAGTTTGGGATACATGCTGGATGGGCAGAAGAGGAGTTTGGGGTGTATGTTGAATGGGCAGAAGGAACGTTTAAGATACATGCTGGATGCGCAGAAGAGGAGTTTTGGGTGCATGTTTAGGGTTGGCCAGAACCATATATATACGGTGTTTGTACGGTACTTTTGGCAGGAAAATCACCAAATATACGGTCATATACGGTGTATATATACGGTTCTGGCCAAACCTATACACGTTACTCAAGCAGAAGAGAACGAACAGGTGCAAGACTGAAAATCTCCAGGAAGCATCCACTCTGTGTGCATCAGTGCCCAGGAACGTGCACTCACACACACTCACACACACCCACACACACACACACACACACACACACACACACACACACACACACACACGCACGCACGCACGCACGCGCGCACACACACACACACGCACACACACAGGCACACACACACACAAACACACACACACGCACACACACACGCACACACACAGGCACAGACACACACACACACACACACACTCTGGCACATGCTATCAGACTTCTCAATTGGGTCCAAACGCAAGCAGCGAAAGTGATAGCACTGGTCTTACTTACATGCATGTGGTAAAATGTGATAGCACTGGTCTTACTTACAACACGCATGCTTAAGCACGCCATCCCTTGTGAGACCACATTACCTACCACAAATGATAAATGAACCTCACTTGTACGTTTTCACGGATATTTCTGTCCAAAAAAACACCCACAAAAATAAAGTACCGTAAATATTACCTACCACCATTAAATTAACCTCACTTCTAGGTTTCCGCATATATTTCTGTCCGAATAACCACTGTCACAAAACATATAAAATACCGTGGATAACAGCGACGCAATTTGCACATGTGCATGGTGACCCACAGCGCAGCAAATTCTATCATGGAAATTAGCAACAATTCCTCTCGCACGTATATTGCTATGCACAGGTGATCTTCCCTGAGCGGCCAGGCGCTCTGGTGCGGTTCTTGGATGCATGTGGCACGTGGAATATCACTTTGTTCCACTACCGAAACACAGGCAACCGGGAGTCCAGTGTGCTCATGGGCTTGCAGGTGTGTGTTGCTCATGCACCTCAAGTGTGCAAGTAAGTGCGTGTGTGTTGTTCCTACACCTTAAGTGTGCGAGTGTGTGTGTGTTGCTCATGCACTTCAAGTGTGCAAGTAAGTGCGTGTGTGTTGTTCCTACACCTTAAGTGTGCGAGTGTGTGTGTGTGTGTGTGTGTGTGTGTGTGTGTTGCTCATGCACCTCAAGTGTGCAAGTAAGTGCGTGTGTGTTGTTCCTACACCTTAAGTATGCGAGTGTGTGTGTTGTTGTTCACCTTTAGTGTGCGAGTGTGTGTGTGTTGTTCCTACACCTTTAGTGTGCGAGACTGTGTGTGTATGTTGGTCCTACACCTTTAGTGTGCGTGACTGTGTGTGTGTTATTCCTACACCACAAGGGCGTAAGTGTGTGTGTATATTCACATATATGTTGTTCCTGCACCTTAAATGTGCAAAATTAAGTGTGTGTGTTGTTCCTACATCTTAAGTGTGCGAGTGTGTGTGTATGTTTTTCCTACACCACAAGTGCGCGAGTGTGTGTTGTGTGTGTATGTATACATATATGTTGTTCTTACAACTCAAGTGTGCGAGTTGAAGTGTGTGTGTGTGTTTATGTGTGTGTGTGTGTGTGTTTGTGTGGGTGTATGTGTTCTGCGAGTATTACCTGCGCTGTGTTGGTGCTAAGCTGCAGATCGCTAAAGAACATGATTAGGGTTGGCCAGGACCGTATATACACTCCGTATATGACCGTATATTTGGTGATCTCCCTGCCAAAAATACCGTGGATACACCGTATATATATGGTTCTGGCCAACCCTAAACATGATAGGAACCATACATTTCTATCTGTATCTGTAGGAATCACAATGTATCTGTAGGAATCCCATATCTTTATCTGTATCTGTAGAAACCCAGAGTCAAGGAAGTATCAGGTGATCAGGTGCCTAGCATAACTTCCGACCACCATTCTGCTCTGCCTCCTGCGCAGGTCCCCCCCGACCAGTTGGAAACGTTTGCAGGCGTGCGCGATTCCTTACAAAGTAGCTCAGAGTTCAGCTTCAGGGAGCTTGAAGCGGACGTGCGTGAGGTGTTTGACCAATTCATCCAGTGACCACCTCCATCCAATCCATCCAGTGTTTGACCAGTTCATTCGGTCGTAGTGATCGCCTCCTTGCGATTTTCTGTTCTGGCAGGTTGTTTTGGCTAGTGTGAGGCGTGTCTGTCTGTTATTTTGCTCTTTATGCTGCCGAGTTATTGATACAGGGAATATTAGTGCTTATTTTGATATGTTGACCACCAATCTTTGATTGAACTCGGCGACATCCTGCAGGGTGCTCCATGAAAGCTACGCCCTGCTGCCACCATTTCATTTGAAAACTTATCAAACTTATTTGGAATCAACTTCTTTGGGTGATAATTCTTCCAATTTCATGAGAAAGCTTCCTGAACTAAAACTCAAGTTTTGGTAAGGTTGCATCGCTGTATATGACTACAGGGCATCTGAAATAAACTGAAGTTAAACTTAAAGTTTACAGAGTAAGCCATCAGTCAGGAAACTGCTAGGAAAAGGTGTTACTGCTAGAAAATTTGATGCTGGAGTTAGGTTTACTGACCTTAAAGTTTCAAATCTCTAACCGGCACTGGTGCTTTTTTGTGCTTTGTGCATTGCTTCCCCCTAGCAAGAAAGAACCTCTAGTCAGGTTTAACAGCATGTTATTGACAAAAGCCAATACGAACGTGGAGATAAATTGCGCAGCTTTATCCGACGAATTGATGCTCGTTTATATTATACACACATCTCAAGATACAGCCAAACACGAGCAAAAGACTCTGTCAAGCAACGATTGCATCATAACAAGAATGGTCAAGGACCTAACAGCGGGGTTATAGCTTGAAAATAAGTCAAGATGCAAGCAAGTTGCAGCATGCACGTTCAAGTTTTGAGGAAACGGGCGACAGGCACACAGAAGCAAAAAGGTCGATTGCTTCATGAAAAAAAAAACCTCTTGATAATGTCCTTAGGCAAGGGCAACATGTCGACAGCTTCATGCTTCTACAGGTCCTCAAAGGTAAGGTCACATCGCTATATATGCCTCTAGGGCATCTGAGCGGAAACAATAATAAGCCTGCAACCAGAACCTTATAAAAGCTGAAAGTTTGTTGGTCCCCAAAGAGCCTCTCATTGGGGCCCCCAACAAAATTAGAGCCTCTCTTTGGAGGGCTGTTTCTAAGTCTCGTTCCTGATACGTACACGTGCACATGCACACATGTACGTACACAAGCACGCACATAATCCAAGGAACGCCTTGAGCAAAGGCAAAGATCCTCTCAACACAGCTTTCAGTCACTCAGGAATCCTCATAGACCGCTGCAAGGTGGCATGGACTCGTGATCATTGAAATTCAGCGTAATGAGACACAACTGCGAAGTGGGCCTTGTTCATACATTGAATAAACTATTCCTATAATCTACAGGACCAAACGTATGCATACACATCCTCCTTCCATCATGCAGACACATGGCATCGTAACTGCTGCGAGGTCTCACAGCCACGTCAGTGACATTCCTCAAGTCACAAAGCCCATGCTCCAAACAAGGTTGAAGGAACAAAAACATCCTTTCCTATTCCATGCCGGTAGTGTTTACACTGTCTGCATTCTTTCTCTTGCTCCAGACTGGTTCAGCAGCAGCCCTTGCAGCGCATGTGCTTTGGGAGTCAACCAAAACCACATAAAGCAGGAGGTGCACACATAGATTACAAGGAAGGACACAAACAGCACACACATCATATACTTAACCCCAAAAACATAAACACTGTCTTGGCGGCGTGTGCAACGTACTTCATCAGGCAGGCCCTACATTTTAAGCCGGTTAACTCTCCACCAATATCGATCAGACTTTTCTTTCACAAGGAAACAACGAGTGTCGTACACTCTTTTTTAGAGTGCTACAGAGATCACATCTACACATCCTCCACGCATCCTCACACCCTTCACGCATCTTCATACCCTCCGCGCATCCTCACACCCTCCACGCACCCTCACGCCCTACACGCATCCGCACGCCCTACAAGTCCACAATGCAACAGTTGCACTTCTTGGCTGAAGACCTTTCCTGTAAACCTTGTAAACCTTGTAAAGTCCACAGGAGCCACGCACTCACACACTCCACATCAAGCCATGGGCATCGGGACAAGCAGGGGTTGCTGCTGGCCAAACACGTGCGGGTGCAACATGCGGTTCATCTCTGATTGAATGCCCTTCAGCATCGCATGGTGCATCTTCTGGTTGTACCTGTGGGTGTTGTGATTTTGTGTGTGTGTGTTGTGTGTGTGTGTGCGTGTGTGTGTGTGTGTGTTTGTATGTGTGTGTGGGTGTAAGTGTGTGCTATCTATCGTTGTTTCGGACGCGACGTGCCACAAAGACTTTTTTGACCAGTGAAATTCGAAGGACAAGTCTGGCTTTAATTTGAAGAAATATGAAGGGTAACATCCTTGCATGCCGTTCATATATCAATAAACTAGTAAAAGCAGCATTCATCAAGGAAGTGTTCACCAAGGCAAGCACACATGAAGAAGTCCTTCTTGTAGGAGGACAATGAAGAAAACGTGACACATGAAGAAGTCCTTCTTGTAGAAGGGTAAGGAAGGAAACGTGACATGGATTTTGCACACAGTGTTTGATCAAACTAAGGCACATGCGGAGATGCCTTTTTCGTAGGCAAATCAACGAAGAACGGTCATCAACAAAGTGGAGCTCGAATACATTAGATTGCCTTGCTCATTATAGGGCAGCGAAGGGTCATCACTAGACTTGCGTACTTAGAAATGCCTTCCTCTTTGATAGATCAGCGGAGGGACAAATTTTGTAAGGGGAGCTTATGTTGTAGTAATATCCTCTATCTATATATACGGTGTGTATACGTTGTGTTGTAGTAATATCCTCTATCTATGTATACGGTGTGTATACGGTATTTTTGGCAGGGAAATCACCAGATATACGGTCATATACGGTGCATATATACGGTTCTGGCCAACCCTATATAAAAACTAACACAGTGGACAGAGACCGTTTGTTGTACAAAATTATTGGCCATCCACTGATCTATTAAAGAGGAAGGCATTTCCAGGTGCGCAAGTTTGGTGATGACTCTTCGCTGCCCTATAATGAGCAAGGCATTTTAGTATGTGCAAATATCACTTTGTTGATGACCGTTCCGGCAGTGATCGGCCTACAGAATGGCAACTCCACATGTGCCTAAGTGTAATCAAACACCGACATCCAATTAGTGCCCGCAAGACACACAGAAATTTGCACATACTAAAATGCCTATAATGAGCAAGGCATTTTAGTATGTGCAAATTTCACTTTGTTGATGACCGTTCCTGCAGTGATCGGCCTACAGAAAGGCAACTCCGCATGTGCCTAAGTGTAATCAAACACCGGCATCCAATTAGTAAGGGGAGCTTATGGTCAGTGCACGCACAAGGCAGTAGCAGACAATTTATTTGAGCTATCTTTTTTGGTTTTGTGCAAGCCTTTGCTTTTGTTCTTTCTTTATTCGCACGTACGATGCCTACGTGGGCATTGTGAAGACAACAATCAACGCTGGCGCGAAAATCCCTTAACTCGCAAATAGACTCGGAGCGCTTGTCGAAGGGATTTACGCGCCTGACGTCTCTTACAGGAGGAAGCTGCGCTTCTCGGCATATTCTAGCAAGCAGAAATAATAAAGCATCGTTTTTAAATTAATAATGCGCAGGGTGGGCCAGAACCGTGCATATACACCGTATATGACCGTATATTTCTCTGCCAGGAATATCGTTTAAACACCGTATATATATGGTTCGGGCCAACCCTACTCATGTCAGTCTCACAGGCAGCTTTCTCAATAGTGCCCCAACGCCAAAATAGAAGCGTGACATCTAACATACCTAGGGTTGGCCAGAACCGTGTATATACACCGTATATGACCATATATTTGGTGATTTTCCTGCCAACAGTACCGTACAAACACCGTATATATATGGTTCTGGCCAACCCTAAACATACATATTATGCTACCCTCTAAAGCAGTCCAGCAAGCCTGTATTGCCCACTGGCATTCAAACCTGATGGCTGTGAAATAGGATAATGCACAGGGTTGACCAAGCCCATACATATACAGTGTATATACGGTAATTTTGACAGGGGAATCACCAAATATACGGTCAAATACGGTGTAAATGTACGGTTATGGCCAACCCTATACACATTGCATGAGCAGAAGAGAACGGACATACGGTTCTGGCCAACCCTAATTATGCATCAACATACTCATGCCACTGACCAATACAGGTGCTTCCATTCCCCCCTTTTGGGTTCTTGACTAGGCACGAATGGGTGGTTTGCAAGATGCAGCTTTTTCCACAGTGCATCATCCGCGGCAGCAAGCCTGCGTGTGTGTGTGTGTGTGTGTGTGTGTGTGTGTGTGTGTGTGTGTGTGTGTGTGTGTGTGTGTGTGTGTGTGTGTGTGTGTGTGTGTGTGTGTGTGTGTGTGTGTGTGTGTGTGTGTGTGTGTG
>Ga0307968_1000410_pt1:0-2500 | contig 29773 bp, 35 predicted proteins | sample OrgLakmetagen650_FD_201834 | JGI IMG/M metagenome (GOLD analysis project Ga0307968, IMG submission 201834) | Saline water microbial communities from Organic Lake, Antarctica - #650 | ecosystem: Environmental > Aquatic > Non-marine Saline and Alkaline > Saline | place: Antarctica: Organic...
GCGGGCGGAGCTGCAAGAGTGGGTGTGCACGTGTGCACGTGTGTTTGTGTTAACGCATGAATACATGTATGAATGCCTTTGTATACCTAACAGAGCATGCGGATTTAATTGGTTGTTATCGTGCGTGCAGGCATACAAAATGCAGGTAAATAAAGCAATGCACCAGGAACTGTCTGCATCCCAAAAATGACGAGAAGCAAAAGCGCATTACATGCATGCTCACACACACATGCTCATACATACTCACATACACACATGCACACACACACACACACACCTTCCACCCTTCTGCCGGTGTCCACTCCAACAGGGTGTTGGCCACGAGCTCAATTTCAACCATCAGCTCCTTCACGTTGATGTCTGGCACCTGCAGCAAGTTGGGACGGAGCCAGTGCATGACTGACTGCACTGGGCACACAACTCATCAGCTCAATTTCAACCATCAGCTCCTTCACGTTGATGTCTGGACCTACAGCAAGTTGGGACGGAGACAAGCACGACTGACTGCACTGGACACACAACTCATCAGCTTAATTTCGACCATCAGATCCTTCACGTTGATGTCTGGCACCTGCAGAAAATTGAGTCAAAATCATGCACGACCAACTGCACTGGACACTGATCTCCCTGTAAATTGTGCTACAGTAATCTGAACTAGCAAACAAGCAGGATTGAAAATATGGCAGTAAAATCTTACACAATTACGTCTGGCACCCCTGAAGATTGGTGAAACTTGCAGTATTGATTGCATCAGCCCCGGCAACAAACAGCACCACCTCCACGACAAAAAGCGACGTCCCTCGTCATACCTCATCACCTTTTCGTAAACCGCGTGCTTCCGAACACAAATCCGCTGGTATTAATGTTGGGTTGGTCAGAACCTTGCATCTAATATGTACACAAAGGTCCCAGCAGGGAAATTACCAAATATATGGGTATGGGTGTAAATATATGTAGGTTGGCCAAAACCGTATAATTACACCATATGTGACTGTATATTTGGTGATTTCCCTGCCCACAATACCGTATATACACCGTATATTTATAGTTCTAAGCTACAGTTCGCTGTAGGCTTCGTCATTACACCAAGGCATAAAAAGAAACGAGAGTACACAGCACTTTATGCAAAGTGCCTGCCAGATCTCAGCCTACGCTCGCTACGCAAGAACTCCAGTTCTACAGCTGAAGCAGAGAACTGATGATTTCTGGCCAACCCTAATTATGTAGCTGTATGTTGTATACATTAACCGTCCGCCTTCCAGGAGTCTACCTTTGTTCCCTTCTCGCCGATGACCTCAACTTGCTCTCCCAGCAGCTGGCAGTACACCCCATTGCGTGCAGGCTGCTCTTCAAACTCCTGTGGACATATTCAATAGAACAGCAGTTTGAGCATTCCATGGTTTGCCCTCCCAGCAGCTGGCAGTGCACCCCATTGCGCACAGGCTGTCCTTCACACTCCTTCAACGTCACACACACACATACACACACATACACACACACATACTCTCACACACACACACACAACACACACACACACACTTTGGAAAGACCACCACGTCATGCCTTGCATGCCAATGGACCAGGCAGGAAGCACACGCCAGAGATCTGTCGTTGCTTTTCTTCTTAGAGCAAGGCTACTTTTTAACGTGTTCCTGACACATTGCATCTTAATGGACAAGGCAGCAAAAGTATGTCCACCTGGGATCCATCCTTTCGCTAATTTCTGAAGGGTAAGACCACCTCCTGAAAAATTTCTGATATATTGCATATTCCTCAGCTTGGAACACTTACCCTCTTCTGCTTTGCGCTCAGCCAACCCTACACGCATCAACTATTTTCTGTCGTTACAATTCATGCACTCAACCAACCCTACATGCTGTCACTATTTTCTGTCGCTACAATTCATGCACCTCCCCACCTCAAAGGCAACGCCCATGCCCTGTTCTGCTTTGCGCTCAACCAGCCCTACATGCATAAACTATTTTATGTCGCTGCAATTCATGCACCTCCCCACCTCAAAGGCAACACTCATGCCCTCTTCTGCTTTGCGCTCAGCCTTTGTCGGTGGTGGAGGCTTGGAACGGCGGCTGGGAGGTTCAGGGTCATTTTTGTTTAAAGTGGAGGGCTGCTGCAAGGGCTCTGTGTGTGTACGTGGTTTGCATGTGTGTGTGTGTGTGTGTGTGTGTGTGTGGGTGTGTATGTGTGTGCATGCGTGTGTTGCTATCAAGTGTTCATCATTGTATATGTGTCTGTGGTTTGCAAATGTGTGTGTGTGTGGCTGTGGGTGTATGTGTGTGTGCACTTGTATGTTTGTGTGTTACCATCAAGTGTAATTCCTTGCATGTGTGCCTGGTACTTGTGTTTCTGCTTGAGCCAGATTATTGCAGCTGAAGAGGGGAACCTGCTTCTCCTTCACACACATAGAACGGGGCCTACTGCTAAAAACCCTAACCCCACTGCTAACAACCCTAACCTTACAACCCTTACAACCCTAACAACC
>Ga0307968_1000410_pt1:5000-22500 | contig 29773 bp, 35 predicted proteins | sample OrgLakmetagen650_FD_201834 | JGI IMG/M metagenome (GOLD analysis project Ga0307968, IMG submission 201834) | Saline water microbial communities from Organic Lake, Antarctica - #650 | ecosystem: Environmental > Aquatic > Non-marine Saline and Alkaline > Saline | place: Antarctica...
GCAGCAGCCGTGACCATGATCTCTCATACACAGAAAGCTGGGAATGTGTCCGTACCTTCAAAAACGACAGTTAACGTTTACGATCCGCCTTGCACTTCTGGAGATTTGAATGACGTACCAGACGCACGTAGGGGTCAAGGCTACATTGGTTATATCATTCTGGTGACAATTGAGAGAAGATTAGATGCTAAACAGGTGTTTTTGTACATAGATTATGCTGGCACACAGACCATGCTTGCACACAGATCATGCCGGCAAACAGATCATACTTGCACACAGAACATGCTGGCACACAGATCATGCTTGCACACAGATCATGCTTGCACCCAGATCATGCTTGCACCCAGATCATTCTTGCACCCAGATCATGCTTGCACACAGAACAAGCTGGCACACAGAGCATGCTGGCACACAGGCACGCAAAACCGATTTGCAATGTAGAGAAGCTGAGGCATAACAAAACTTGAAACCCATGTGCACCGGTGCTTTAGATATATCAATCGATAGATAGATATATCTATAGATAGATATATCCATAGATAGATAGATAGATAGATATCAAGTGTGTTGTAAGTCAGCTTACAAGCCCTTTGTTTTTCCTTTCGGGTTTCTCCCTTTCTTGCCTTTAAAAGGGTTAAACATTGCCAAGTATTCCAATGGCCTCCTCACTCTTGCCGATGTGAAGAATGATCATCTCTGTTTTCCCTGCCTCCTTTGTTCCCAGTGAATGCACCAAAAACAGCAGGGTTTGGGGTACCCCAGGACCTAACAATGGGTATACCCCATGAATGCACACAGATAGGTAAAGGGAGGGTTGGAGCAGTCAAAAACAAGCGCTTATGAGTGTACGCACGTGGCGTGCCCACAGAACGTACGTTAATGTGTGTGTGTGCGTGTGTGTGTGTGTGTGTGTGTGTGAATGCAGAGCTGACAAGGCATGCACACCTGTGAAGTGCTGGGATCGTGAGGGGAGCCTACCGCTTCGTCAAACTCTTCGCCTGACGCTTGCGATCTGCAGAAGGTGACGGTGTGTGTGTACACATGCGTATTTGTAGTAGCGCTAGTGTTGTGTTTGTCCACGAGCTTGTGGTAAAACACGCATTTAATGTGCACGTAGTACAACTGATTGTAGGATCTACTCAAGTATGCGTCACGCCTATTAGGGGCAATGTGCTACACACAAATCACGCGTGTGTATGTTCACGTGCTTGTGGTAAAATGAGCATCTAACGTGCACATAGTACAAAAGTATGCACTCTACTCAAGTATGCATCACGCCATCAGGGGCACTGTGCTACACACAAATCGCGCGTGTGCATGTCCACGTGCTCGTGGCAAAATGAGCATCTAACGTGCACATAGTACAAAACTTTGCACTCTACTGAAGTATGCATCACGCCATCAGGGGCACTGTGCGTCACACAACACGTTACACGTACCATATAAGCATTGTCTAATATTACATGGTAAAACAACACCTTACACGTACCATATAAACATTGTCTAATAATATATGGTAAAACTGCGTTCTTCCATGTGACAGAAACATGCTTCTGAACGGTGCCACACTCTATGACATGCGTGCAATGTTGTGGCAACTGACGCACCACCTTGACTCTACCTGCCCAACACACCACCTTGACTCTACCTGCCCAACACACCACCTTGACTCTACCTGCCCAACACACAACCTTGACTCTACCTGCCCAACACACCACCTTGGCTCTACCTGCCCAACACACCACCTTGACTCTACCTGCCCAACACACCACCTTGACTCTACCTGCCCAACGCACCATTTGACTCTACCTGCCCAACACACCATTTGACTCTTCCTGCCCAGCACACCATTTGACTCTTCCTGCCCAGCACACCATTTGACTCTGCCTGCCTACACACAATCTGACCCCCACCTGCCCTCAATTAAAATTCGACCCCCACCTGTCCCCATGTACATTTTAACCCCCACCTGTCCCCATGTACATTTTGACCCCCAACTGTCCTCATGTACATATTGACCCCAACTGTCCTCATGCACATTTTGACCCCCAACTGTCCTCAATCACACGTTTACCCCCACCTGTCCTCATTAACGTGGTAGTACTTGCTGGGAACGATGTCGTCTCCGAAGCGGCTGTCGCTGCGTTTGGGGCTACTCTTTGGTGCTTTGATGGCGATGAGCTTGCCCAGCTTGGAAAGCTTGCCCTTGCTGCCCTGCAGATTCATCACGTGAGAAAAGGCACATATAACGCTTGCATTGATGGCGATGAGCTTGCCCAGCCTGGAAAGCTTGCCCTTGCTGCCCTGCGGATTCATCACGCGAGAAAAGGCACATATAACGCATGCATTGATGGCAATGAGCTTGCCCAGCTCGGACTGCTTGCCCTTGCTGCCTTGCGGATTCATCACGCGAGAAAAGACACATATAACGCATGCATTGATGGCAATGAGCTTGCCCAGCTCGGACTGCTTGCCCTTGCTGCCCTGCGGATTCATCACGCGAGAAAAGAGACAAATTGCGCATGCATTGATGGCAATGAGCTTGCCCAGCATGGACTGCTTGCTCTTGCTGCCCAGCAGAATCAACACAAATGAGAGACGGAGCATCACTCAGTGCTGAAATGGCGATGAGCTTGTCTAGGCTGGACAATATCAGGAAGCTTGCCGTAACCACAATGCAGATCAGACAAGTAAGAGAGGAGACACATCATGCAGCAGTCAATGGAGCACACGCATAGTTCAGATATACCCAAGCATGTACACACACTTGTGTCCCAATCGCAGACAAAAATATGTACACACACTTTTCTACAAAAAACAAACACACACGTACTCCCCAAACATACCCCTCCCACCCGCACCCACACTTACAACCACACGTACACACACCCACACTTACATCCACTCGCACGCACGCACACCCACACATACACTTACACTTACCCACACTTACCCACACCCACACCCACTCGCACGCACACACACACACTTACACCTACAGTTACCCACACTTACCCACACCCACATTTACATCCACTCGCACGCACGCACACTCACACATACACTTACCCACACTTACCCACACCCACTCGCACGCACACACCCACACTTACACCTACAATACCCACACTTACCCACACCCACACATGCATCCACTCGCACGCACGCACACCCACACATACACCTACAAATACCCACACCCACACTTACATCCACTCGCAAGCACGCACGCACATGCACAAGACATACGCACCAGGCCCCACACTTACATCCACTCGCACACACGCACGCACATGCACAGGACATACGCACCAGGCCCCACACTTACATCCACTCGCACGCACGCACGCACGTGCATAGGATATACGCACCAGGCCCACACTTACATCGACTCGCACACACGCACGCACATGCACAGGACATACGCACCAGGCCCCACACTTACATCCACTCGCACGCACGCACGCACATGCATAGGATGTACGCACCAGGCCCACACTTACATCCACTCGCACACACGCACGCACATGCACAGGACATACGCACCAGGCCCATACCGTCCCGCATGGATTCCCCAAATTTATTGAACTTGCTCTCGATGCGGTCCCCAAAGTTTTTGCTGGAGGAGCGCCCAGAGGGAGAGCTCACCAAGCCCTGCAGGCATGTGTGAAGGTGTGGGTGTGCGTGCCTTGCTTGTGTGTGTATATGTGTGTTTGTGTGTGTGAAAGCTCAAATATGGTGAATTTGCTTTCAATGCAGTCACCAAAGTTTCTGCTGGAGGAGCGCCGAGAGGGTGTGTGTGTGTGTGAGAGAGAGTGAGTGAAAGAGAGAGAGAGAGAGAGAGAGAGAGAGAGAGAGCACAAGCACAGTCTAGTTGCAGCATGTGCACAGAACCCGCGTTGCTTTGCATTTACTCCCAAGAAGATGAGCATTGCTCTGCAGCAGCGCTGCCCTTGGGAACATGTTTAGGGGCAGTGTTCAGAAATTGAGGGCACAAGAGCGCGGTCTACATCACCCAGAGGATGAAGCAATTGGTGACAGCTTTGCCTCCTGCACCCATTCACAAATCTGAGGTTATTACAATCAGCGCAGACGATCGTCTTTCTAAAAGAACACTACTCCTTCATGAAACCGGGTCCTTTGTTGAGGATGAATCTTTCCCATTACTTCCCAGCAATGTCATGCCCTTTACAATAATTCTCGCTTGCGTGTACATCGTCTTTTTGTGCAGGAAAATAAAGTGCAGGATCTGAGCTGCGCAGTGAATAGGCTCACATTTAAAGCCTTATTGCAGGCTGACTAAGGAATTGTCACTTGCGCGTACGTTGTTTTTTGTAAGCTAATTCAGGGAAATTGTCACTTGCGTGTACTTTGTTTTTTGTGCGCTGATTGAGGGAAGTTGTCACTTGCGTGTACATTGTTTACTCTAAGCAAATTCAGGAAACTGTCACTTGTATGTACGTTGTTTTTTGTAAGCTAATTCAGGAGGTTTTCAATTGCGTGTACGTTGTTTTTTGTAAGCTAATTCAGGAGGTTTTCACTTGCGTGTACGTTGTTTTTGTAAGCTAATTCAGGGAAACTGTCACTTGCGTGTACGTTGATTCTTGTATGCTGATTGAGGGAGGTTTTCACTTGCGTGTACGTTGTTTCTTGTGTGCTGATTGAGGGAAGTTGTTACTTGCATGTACATTGTTTTTGTAAGCTAATTCAGGGAAACTGTCACTTGCGTGTACGTTGATTCTTGTATGCTGATTGAGGGAGGTTTTCACTTGCGTGTACGTTGTTTCTTGTGTGCTGATTGAGGGAAGTTTTCACTTGCATGTACATTGTTTTTGTAAGCTAATTCAGGGAAACTGTCACTTGCGTGTACGTTGTTTCTTGTGTGCTGATTGAGGGAAGTTTTCACTTGCATGTACTTTTTTTGTTGTAAGCTGATCCAGTCTCCATTTCTTTACCTGTTCTGCTTTCTTCTTGTACTTGTCCTTTTTCCGGCTGAGCCCGCTCAGAAAACTGGCCACCTGTTGTCGTAGATGCGCTTGTGTGTGTGTGTGTGTGTGTGTGTGTGTGTGTGTGTGTGTGTGTGTGTGTTTGTGTGTGTCCAAGAGTGTGTGTGTGTGTAAAACATTGATGATGCGTGGGACATATAAGTATATATGTGTACACACAGAGACACACACAGACACACACAGATACACACACATATACAAGCACATCAGGACACACAATCGAACAAACACACCTACACCACACACACCCCCCTTACCATCTCCCCCTTTGGGTGCGGAGGGTCGTGGTGGAGCGAGCGGCCTGGGAGCGGAGGCACAAAGTCAGCCTCTTCACCGCCCCTGCCTGCATTTGCATACAAGCAGTTGTAGAATCCGTCTTTCTGTAGTTGTTTGTGAGTCTAAACGTCTTGCGTCCTGGTGCACGCCAACGCGACAAAGATGTCCACTTCTTCCATTGTACATATTTGAGGGAATGGTACACACACACTTTTATGTTCAAGAAGCCGAAGTTCCAGCATAAAAAACAAGCATTGATCACGAACACAATTATTAATGTAAGGTATCGTCGTGGGAGCGAGGGCACATAATCAGCCTGTTCACCGCCCCTGTCTGCAGTTACATACAAGCAGCAGAAAAAGCTAGAAATGTTTATGCGCACATCTAATATGCGAGGAATAGTCGTGGGAGGGGGGGCCTGCGATCAGCCTGTTAACCGCCCCTGCCTGCAGTTACATACAAGCAGCATAAAAAGCTAGAATTATTTATGTGCACATCTAATACCGTACAGACTTTATATCACCGCGCAAAAATATCGTTTTTTGCCCTGCGGGGTGACTGCGCGCACGAAAAATGTCTATTTAATTTGGGGTTGCAGGATTGAAAAACGGGGGTTTTTGGCGTATTTTGGAGCCTGTCAGGCAAAAATCCCTGTGCGGGGTTGGTGTAAATTAAAAATTTCCAGGGTGCGGGGTTGATGCGGGAGTGAAACTAAAATATTTTTTGGGGGCTGCGGTCTGAACCCAAGTCTGTACGGTATGCAAGGAATAGTCGTGGGAGGGGGGGCCTGCGACCAGCCTCTCCTCACCCCCCCTTGCCTACATATTGCATAGAAAAGGGCATTAATACAGCAATTAGTTGCCACAAATACGATTTCTTCAGACCCATGGCAAACTTGAGCACTAAGGAAAAGATCTAAGTATGATCTAACAGCATCACACACACACATTGTCAGCATCACAAACACACTGTTTCCAGACCAATGGCAAGCTACAGCACAAAAACTAATGGTCCAAGAACGTTTCTTACACATCAGTAGGGTAAGGGGCGGCCAAGTATATCTGAGTATACAACGTATTATATGACGTATCATATGACGTATCATATGACGTACAGCAATGTTTGAAAAGGTTGCAAGTGGCGAGGCTCACCAACGGTGAGCATGGGCGCCTGCAGGATACCTGCTGAGGCGGAGTGCACCTGGCATGGAGTTGGATATATATGTATATATCAATACATACAGAGATTATAGTATATACATGGAAGCTGAAACGAGAGAGAGAGAGTGTTTGAGTAGTCTTGATGTCAAAGACAGAGGGGATTGGACAAAGGTGTGGTGAAGTGTTCAGCCCCAACTATACCCCTGTAGGAGGCAAGGCACAACAAGGCAAGGCAAGGAACAAGGCAAGGCAAGGCAAGGCAAGGAACAAGGCACAACAAGGCAAGGCAAGGCAAGGCAAGGCAAGGCAAGGCAAGGCAAGGCAAGGCAAGGCAAGGCACAACAAGGCAAGGCAAGGCAAAGCAAGGCAAGGCAAGGAACAAGGCAGGACAAGGAAAAGGCAGGACAAGGAACAGGCAAGGCAAGCTGGAAGCGCCCCCTGTGAGATGAGAAAGTGATGGACTTGGATGAGGAAGAGGGAAGAAGTAGGAGGAGCACCCCAAGGGGGAGGGTGACTGTCAAGGTGGAGGACTGGTGACCTCAAACCTCATTGGTTCAACTGCAACAGCAGATTAGACTCTCTAGCCAGGTCTCTTCTCTAGTTCTTCTATACATTTGCAGTCATATGATACTACATAATTGCATGCAGCCATCTTGTTACTGCTCTGCAATCGGTTTAAATTTCTTCTGCAGGGACCTGACCAAAGCAATTCCTGGTGGGCAAACACCCCACCACTCCTGTTCTCAAACAGAAGAATTCTTGAGCTCAGGGGTCGATTATGGAACAGCTAATATTATATAAGATAGATTAGAAATATAATATTAATCCTGGAACATACATATCAGCATCCCACCTTGGTTGTGAGGGGACCTGGTACTGCTCTCATGGGGCAAAGGGGAATGAGAGTACCCTCTGGAAGCAGGGGAGGGGGCGAGGGGAGTGCGAGGATGGGGCTGCTGCATGCAGTGTGTGTGTGTTTGCGCGCTTGTGTGTGTGTGTGTGTGTGTGGGGGGGGGGGGTTGTGTGTGTGTGTGTGTGTGTGTGTGTGCACGGGTGTGCACGGGTGTGCTTAGTGAGGTTTGAAGTGGTCTGGCACGGTGCACATGCTTTCATGTTTGTGCATGCATGTGCGTTTGTGCGCATGCATAAGCACACAATGCAGCACACGAGTGGCCTGCTTAAAAAACTATGTGCAAGAATGTCTGCGCATGTGTAGAATTGGCCAGAACCATATATAAACGGTGTATATACGGTATGTTTGGCAGGGAGATCACCTAATATACGGTCATATACGGTGCATACATACAGTTCTGGCCAACCCTACGCGTGTGTAATACGCAAACTGCCACCTGCTGTGCTTGGTGCTGAGGGCGAGAGGGGCTTGCAAGGTGCGCAGGGGTGTGTGGGGCGAGGTTGCTACTGGTGCTGCCCGTGCGAGCGTGGTGAGGGGCGCCTGTGTGATACAGTTTGTGTGTGGGTGTGTGGTGGGTGTGTTTGTGGGTTGTCCACACGTGTGTGTGTGGGAGTGTGTGTGGGCGTGTTTGTGGATTGTCCACAGGTGTGTGTGTTTGTGTGTTTGGGGGTGTGGGTTGTTCACGTGTGGGTGTGTGTGTGGGTGTGTTGAGGGTGTGTGTGTGGGTGTATTTGTGGGGTGTTTACGTGTGTGCAGGTGTGAGTTGTTTACATGTGTATGAGTGTGGGTGGGTATGTGCGTGGGTTGTCCACGTGTGTGTGTGTGCGTGTAGTGTGGGTACGTGTTTGTGCGAGTGTACACGTATGTGCGTGTGCACGTGCAAAGTGGAAAGAGTGGAGCACAACAATGGCTTGCATGCCCACATTAGTCAAATCAGAAGCTGTGCCGTTTTTGCAGATCCGTTTTGCACAAAGCAGTTGAAACCACGCACAAGACTAATGAAAAGCACCATTCACAGGTCAGGGGGGTTAGGCTAGGGTTTAGCAATAGTACTTACAGAGCACAAACTAACCCACAACACGAACCAACACACATGTGCACTCACCCACACATCAACATTACACACACCAGCACACATGCAAGCACACACACACACACGCACGCGCACATGTACACACACACACGCGTACAACACACACACATGCATGTGAGTAGGCAACACACACCACACACACGCACCTGGAGTTTCTTTACCAAAAGAGCCCTGAGGAGATCCAGCAGGGGCAGGTTCTGCGGGTGTGGGTGCCGCGCAGCGCATGCTCCTGCAGTAAAGAGTGTGTGTATGTGTGTGTGTATGTGTGTGCTCCTGCAGTGAAGTATGTGTGTTGTGCTACTTGTCAGCCAAGTAGTGCTGCAGTCTCTGTGTGGTTCCTCTGTTTTAACCTCAAGGGCAGTTCTCCTCACAGAGGGGGACCGGGAAAGAACGGATGGCACGCCTGTGGGCTTAGTCTATGCCAATTCATGTGGGTGTGTGAACGTGTCAAGATCATGTGAGGATTGCAATACAATTCAGGGCTCAACGCTAGGGTCAACCTTAACAATAAAGGGATCGCACAAGATGGCCATGAAGGGGCACAGTTGCACACTCCTTATCAATTGAACTTTGTCGTCCCAATCTATGCAGCTGCTCCTACATCTTGTTTCCCACCGTATCTGGTGGTGGTGTTTTGTGCGGCATTGCGTATTAATGGTGCTGCAACGCATGGTGCATGGTGCATGGTGCATGGTGCATGGTGCATGATGCATGGTGCATGGCGCATGGCGCATGGCGCATGGTGCATGGTGCATGGCGCATGGTGCATGGTGCATGGCGCATGGTGCATGGTGCATGGCGCAAGGTGCATGGTGCATGGTGCATGGTGCATGGTGCATGGTGCATGATGCATGGTGCATGGTGCATGGTGCATGGTGCATGGTGTACTCGTACGCATGGTCCGCAACACATGGTGCCTGGTGCAATCAATGCAGTACCATGATCTTAATAAGCACAGGTAATTCCTTTTTGCGAACTGTTTTTGGTGGTGTTATGCTTAGGGCTGGCCAGAACCATATATATACACCGTATATGACCGTATATTTAGTGGATTCCATGCCAAAAATACCTTCATACACGGTATATATATGTGGCTGTGTCTGAATGATTTTATGATGTGCACAGTGTGTTGAAGAATGCTGTGATGCATACCGGTGATGTAATGGCAGCAAGCACACTGTGTCTGATGACGTCATGACGCAGCACACTATGTGACTATGTGTGATGGTGCTATGTTTCAGCACACTGTGTCTGATGCTGCTGTGATGCATACCGGTGATGTAATGGCAGCAAGCACACTGTGTCTGATGACGTCATGACGCAGCACACTATGTGTGATGGTGCTGTGTTTCAGCACACTGTGTCTGATGCTGCTGTGATGCATACCGGTGATGCAATGGCAGCAAGCACACTGTGCTGATGATGTCGTGACGCAGACACTATGTGTGATGGTGCTATGTTTCAGCACACTGTGTCTGATGCTGCTGCGATGCATACCGGTGATGTAATGGCAGCAAGCACACTGTGTCTGATGATGTCATGATGCAGCACACTAATTGTGCTGTGTTTCAGCACACTGTGTCTGATGCTGCTGTGATGCAGCACAGCTAGCTTAATGGCATTACAATACGGCACCCACTTGCGCATGTTGCGAGCGTGGCTGGCTCCTGCATCCTTCTCTGCTGCTCCGCTGGGTCTGGCTGTCATGCGCGCCCTGTGAAATTATCAACACAGTCAATGCGAAATTGAAATGAAGGTAAAGGCCCTGAAATGAAGGTACATTTAATGCAAAAGTAAAATGAAAAGGTACAAGCCTTATTTGCACAACGCCCCCTGCATGCTTCTCTGCTGCTCCATTGGGTCTGGCCGTCATGCGCGCCCAGTGATTTAAGAAGACACATTTTTTTACGTGTCCACACTATTCCCTCACACAGCCCATTCATCACACCCACCCACACACCTACACACATCCACACATACACACACACACACACATTCACACACACACACACACATTCACACACACAGATACACACACATACACAAAAACACATGCACACACACTCACTCTGCGCTGTCGCTGGTGCACGAAACTCCGCCAAATGAGATGAACAGGCTGGCTGCGTAGTTCCCATCTGCCTTGGTGACCTGCAAGAGAAGGGAGCAAAATGAAAAGACGATGCAGGTCACTGCAGATCGTGGTTTAGGAAGGGGAATGAACAAGGGAGAGGATTCAACTGGCAAGAAGAATAAACAAGGGAGGAGATTCAAATAGCTAGGGGAAGAAACAAGGAAAAAGATTCACACTGGCAAAGGGAAGAAACAAGGAAGGATAACAACTGGCAAAGGGAAAAAACAAAAAAGGAGATTCACTCTGGAAAAGGGAAGAAACAAGGAAGGAAATTCAACTGGCAAAGGGAAGAAACAAGGAAGGAGATTCAACTGGCAAAGGGAAGGAACAAGGAAAGAGATTCACACTGGCAAAGGGAAGAAACAAGGAAGGAGAGGTAACATACAGCTGTTGTCAAATGGATAGGGTTGGCTGAAATTGTTTCATTACACTGTGTGTGATCGTATGTTTGGTGAGCTTCCTGCCAAAAATAACGTGAGTGTACACCCAGGAGGGTTTGGGCAGGGGGGGGTGGCATATTGGGCCGGAGGCCCAACATTGACACGTGACTGTCAGGATTTGATTTTCAGCCTCCTGGTTCACCGTATATACATAACACGGTGATTTCCATGGGAAAATGGCTCAAACCCTCATAAAACACCAACCACTCAGCCGTTTTCTTTCATTTTTATTGCAATGATATTCTTTTCCAATATAAATTCTACACCATTAAAAACATTCCTCTGATATATATGTTATGTCATGTTTCTGGCCAACCCTATATACATGGTCAACCTTACATATGGTTAACCGATGAGTCAAACGTTAGCAGTGAATAGGCAGTGGCAACACGCTTACAGGTTTTGAGCTGCCAAAAACGGTCAAGCAAAGCAAGGTATGCCATCACACAGCCTCCATCAATGGAAGGTATAGCATGCAAACAAGGAAAGCGTCTGGAGTGCATCCCTTGCACTTACCCGTCTGCACCGCACTTCAAAGCGGCCAGACACCTCAGACAGGAACAGGTCCTGGCAGCCGATGTACACGCCCGCATCTCCGGTACTGAATCTGTGAACACACACACACACACACATACAAGCAAGGCATGTTGTGTGCGTACAGCATAGTAGGGCACAATGCAGGGCACACAGGACAACAAGGAGAGCACACACACACACACACACACACACAAGCAAGGCATGTTGTTGTGCGTACAGCATAGTAGGGCACATTGCAGGGCACACAGGACAACAAGGAGAGCACGCACACACACACACACAAGCAAGGCATGTTGTAGTGCGTACAGCATAGTAGGGCACATTGCAGGGCACACAGGACAACAAGGAGAGCACACACACACACACACACACACACACACACATACACACATCTCAGGTACTGAACTGTAAATTGTAAACACACGCGCACACACATACACACACGCCTTTCTCTCTCTCACACACACACACACACACACACACACAAACACACACGACAGGGTGCATTGACCACGAATATCTGCAGGACACGCAGCAATGTGGACACAGGACATAAGACAACAGCTTTCACACAACAACGTGCACATGTCAACTGATTCTTCACAGATTAACGCAGTTCCATCCTACTCCAATGTTTCAGAGCCCACACGGCAAAAGCACTTACTGGTAGCCCTTGCACTCAGGAAACAGGATCTGCTGTTTTGCTTTGTCTATGCGGCCTGCGATCTTAGCAAGCTGCTCTTCCACGCGAAACAAGGAAGCAAAACCAGTGTCCTCGGCACTGTGTTGTGGTGTGTGTTTTATGTGTGTGTGTGTGTGTGTGTGTGTGTGTGTGTGTGTGTGTGCGTGCGTGTGTGTATGTGTGTGTGTCGAGCTGCTCCTCCAATTGAAACAAAGCAGCAGAATTTCTCTCAGCACTGTGTGTGTGCGGCCTTTATGGTGTTGCGTGAGCATTAGCTCATGCCCATGAGTGTGTTTAAATGTGCAAGTCTGTGTGAGTGCACGTATGTGTGTGGGAGTGTTCACACAATTGTGCGTGGGAGTGTTCACAAAATTGTGCGTATGTGTAAATGCCAGGACCCTGGGCGTGTTTGAAAGTGTTCAACCTAGGTTGATGTGCATTGTTTCATTTTTTGGTACGCTTGAAACATGTTGGTTATAACAGGAGGCTGTTTTATTTGTATTTTTGGACGACACGTGTACTTTTTGGGGTGGACACCCCTGAGGGACCACTCACTCCCCAAACCCCCCTTCCAGTGTCTCCACCCAAACAAAAAGGGTACCAATCTGGTCCTTAATGATTCTACATCCATCTGCATATTCATCAAGACCTGAAACTGGATTGTTGCAGAGATATGGGGCAAAAATTTAGACATGGACGCCCATGCACACATGACCTACTAGGCACCCACACCTGGCTTGCACAGCCCCTCATTGCTTCCATTTCTTAAGATTTCCACTGACTATCTTATGCTGGCACAATCCTGGAAGTTTGGAGTGAATTGCTGCTCCAGTGGCTTGACTCACCCCACGGCCTGCAACCGAGCACGTGTGCCTCTGACTTTTGGACGTGTCCACAGACCCCCCCTTTTACCCAATTTGCTCAAAAAGGGTGGCAATCAACGGGGCTTTTTGATAATACATTTAATATCCGTGGAAGTGTCCCAGAAAAAAACTGGAGACTCCCCGCAAAAAACTAAAAACCCGTCGAGGGACCACCCCACCCCCCCCCCTCCCCGATTCGACCCATATATATACCAATCGATTGCTCCTGACGTCAGGAATGCGAATATATAATTTTTATTCGATTTGACACGTGTCGTCCAACAGTTATGCTTCCTGCAGCCTCCTGGTTATAATATAAATTAAGAGCGGATGATTTAATGACGCGCATGCTCCTCTTATGTACACGCGACAAAGGCAGGGATGGCGGAACCAAATGAACATACTCCAGGCTTCAGGGCATGTAGCTGAGCGGCAACTTCAACGTGGAACATGCACCTCTTGAGCAATGTAGAGCAGGAGTGCCTATGCACTTTTGAAACGTGGAACATGTACCTCTTGAGCAATGTAGAGCAGCAGTACCTATGCACTTTTGAAACGTGGAACATGTACCTCTTGAGCAATGTAGAGCAGCAGTGCCTATGCACTTTTGAAACGTGGAGCATGCACCTCTTGAGCAATGTAGAGCAGCAGTGCCTATGTACTTTTAAAACGTGGAACATGCACCTCTTGAGCAATGTAGAGCAGCAGTGCCTATGCACTTTTGGAACGTGGAGCATGCACCTCTTGAGCAATGTAGAGCAGCAGTGCCTATGCACTTTTGAAACGTGGAACATGCACCTCTTGAGCAATGTAGAGCAGCAGTGCCTATGCCCTTTTGAAACGTGGAACATGCACCTCTTGAGCAATGTAGAGCAGCAGCGCCTATGCACTTTTGAAACGTGGAGCATGCACCTCTTGAGCAATGTAGAGCAGCAGTGCCTATGCACTTTTGAAACGTGGAACATGCACCTCTTGAGCAATGTAGAGCAGCAGTGCCTATGCACTTTTGAAACGTGGAACATGCACCTCTTGAGCAATGTAGAGCAGCAGTGCCTACGCACTTTTGAGTTCCTTTTTTTTTTAAGCAGCAGTGCCCCGATGTGGAAGGTGCAACCCCTTGCCGCTTTTAAACCACCTTTCGACACAGCAAAGACTCAAATGCAACATGCTAAGTTATGGGGAAAAACAGAAGAATTTATGTAGTGAAACCAAACCGTACCTGCGCTTTTCGGCCTGCAATTTATATTACATAATTAGTTATATAATATTATACATATTATGGGGAAAAACTGAAGAACGCAAAAGTGAAACCAAACCGTACCTGCGCTTTTCGGCCTCCAATTTATAATACATAATTAGTTATATATTATTATATATATTATGGGGAAAAATTGAAGAGTGTAAAAGTGAAACCAAACCGTACCTGCGCTTTTCGGCCTCCAACTTGGCGGCAGTCTCAATGTGGAAGATGCTTGAGCGTAGGGCATCGATCTCGCCTTGCAGGATCCGTTGGGTGTCCTGCAAACTCACACGCGTCAAAAGGTACTTTTATTTATGTAAATGTGAAGGATGCTTGAGCGTAGGGTATCAATCTCGCCTTGCAAGATCCGCTGGGTGTCCTGCAAACTCACACGCGTCAAAAGGTACATTTATTCATACAAATGTGAAAGATGCTTGAGCGTAGGGCATCAATCTCGCCTTGCAGGATCCGTTGGGTGTCCTGCAAACTCACACGTGTCAAAAGGTACATTTATTCATGCAAATGTGAAAGATGCTTGAGCGTAGGGCATCAATCTCGCCTTGCAAGATCCGTTGGGTGTCCTGCAGATTAACACGCGTCAAAAGGTACACTTATTCACTTATTCATCCAAATGTGAAAAAGATGCTTGAGCGCAGGGCATCACATTTGCCATGTAGGATTTGTTGGATGTCCTGCAAACTCACACGCGTCAAAAGGTACATTTTTTCTGCAATGGTGAAAGATGCTCGAGCGCAGGTCATCACATTTGCCATGTAGGGTTTGTTAAATGTCCTGCAAACTCACACGCGTCAAAAGGTACGGTTCTGTATCCCAATGTAGAAGATGCTTGAGCGCAGGGTATCAATCTCCCCATGCAGGAACCGTTGGGTGTCCTGCAGACTCACACGCGTCAAATGTACTGAAATTCATCAATGAGGAAGATGCTTGAGCGCAGGGCATCGGTTTGGTCTTGCAGAATTTGTTGGGTGTCTTGCAAACACAAATAGCATGGATGAGGGATAAGGGTATTCATCATCATGTAGGCTGGTCCTTCTCATACCTCTAGAGGCTTGGAGAAGGTGCATGTGTGTGTGTTTGTGTGTGTGTGTGTGTGTGTGTGTGTGTGTGTGTGTGTGTGTGTGGTGGTGATCCATTTGGAGAGTGTGCTAAACACCCCCAACCCCCTGACCTGCACGCGCACCAGCTTGGTAATGCACCTTCTCATGCCTCTGGAGACTTGGGTTTAGAGACTTAGAGAACATGCGACCCTTTTTATGACTGCGTAGGGTTGGCCAGAACCGTATGATACGCCGTATTTTTGGTAAATTCCCTGCCGAAATCGTTGTAGTAAATACACCGTACATATATGGTTCTGGCCAACCCTATGAATGTGCTTAACAACCCCGACCCTCACACCTGCATGACCACAAGCTTGGTAGAGTGCAGCTCCTGCTCGTCACGCTTAGAGGCGTGAGCTAGGTCACGGTTCACGACCTTGATGTCCAGATCAATGTCCAGCAAGCGGTTGTTGAGGTCCACCAGCTTGGTCTGCAGTGTGTGGGCACAGACACTTGATTGTCAGAAATAAGACTGGAATTCCAGTCCAATGTGCTGAAACTGACGCAAGAAACTCTTTGTTGTGCCAACCATCCACGTTATGCATGTGTCACTTTATGTCCAGGTCAACGTCCAGCAAGCGGTTGTTGAGGTCCACCAGCTTGGCCTGCAGTGTGTGGGCACAGACACTTAATTGTCAGAAGTAAGACTGGAATTCCAGTCCAATGTGCTGAATCTGACATAAAAAACACTTTGTTGTGCCAACCATCCACGTTATGCATGTGTCACTTTATGTCCAGGTCAACGTCCAGCAAGCGCTTGTTGAGGTCCACCAGCTTGGTCTGCAGTGTGTGGGCACAGACACTTAATTGTCAGAAGTAAGACTGGAATTCCAGTCCAATGTGCTGAAACTGACACAGGAAACTCTTTGTTGTGCCAACCATCCACGTTATGCCTGTGTCACTTTACGTCCAGGTCAACGTCCAGCAAGCGCTTGTTGAGGTCCACCAGCTCGGTCTGCAGCGTGTGGGCACGTGCATCTGTGTGTTTAGATGTGTCAAACTCACACATCACTTGATGCCAAGGCCAACGTCCAGTAGCTGTCCGTACCCAGGGCACTCACACTGAGAGCAGTGGCAGTGGCAGCAGTTGCTGTGCAGTGCAGGTACACACGGATGCAGTACATATGCAGTACAGACGTCGTACAGGGACACACAGATAGGAACATGTGTGTAGGGTTGGCCAGACCCGTATATATGCACCGTTTATCTGGTGGTTTCCCTGCCAAAATTACCGTGATTTAACTGTATGTGTATATGGTTCTGGACAACCCTACACGCGTGTATTCAACTTCTTATACAGCTTTATTGCTGTAATGCATGTGAGTAGGCACGGGTAAGCGCTTGCAGCATGATCAAGTGTAGGCTTCCCGTCTGTGCACGAGCTGAAGAGACTTGCAAGGCACACCAACAAGCCCTCACACCTTCGGTTTCACAGGCCATCAATAGAGGGCTGGTAGAGCCCTCAGAAGCGTGTACGCAGACCGTATGTGACCGTGTGTGACCGTGTGTGACCGTGTGTGACCGTATGCAGAACCGTGTATGCAGAACCGTGTACGCAGACCGTATGTGACCGTATGTGACCGTATGTGACCGTGTGTGACCATGTGTGACCGTATGTGACCGTGTGTGACCATGTGTGACCGTGTGTGACCGTGTGTGACCGTGTGTGACCGTATGCAGAACCATGTACGCAGACCGTATGTGACCGTATGTGACCGTATGTGACCGTATGTGACCGTATGTGACCGTGTGTGACAATGTGTGACCGTGTGTGACCGTGTGTGACTGTATGCAGAACCAAGTACGCAGACCGTATGTGACCGTTTGTGACCGTATGTAACCGTGTGTGACCATGTGTGACCGTGTGTGACCGTGTGTGACCATATGTGACCGTGTGTGACCGTGTGTGACCATGTGTGACCGTATGCAGAACCGTGTACGCAGACCGTATGTGACCGTGTGTGACCATATGTGACCGTATGTGACCGTGTGTGACCATGTGTGACCGTGTGTGACCGTGTGTGACCGTGTGTGACCATAT
>Ga0307968_1000410_pt1:25000-29773 | contig 29773 bp, 35 predicted proteins | sample OrgLakmetagen650_FD_201834 | JGI IMG/M metagenome (GOLD analysis project Ga0307968, IMG submission 201834) | Saline water microbial communities from Organic Lake, Antarctica - #650 | ecosystem: Environmental > Aquatic > Non-marine Saline and Alkaline > Saline | place: Antarctica...
AACTAACGCTTATTTAATCGCCCGAAACGCCATGCAAGCATACACTAGTTTGGACCAAAAAATGGTTGATCTCATTTCTCGTGTTTTTAATGATGCGTTCGCCATTTACGTTATACAATGTTTTTTCCAGCAGCACGAAGGCTTGAAACCTCTGGAATTTTGCTTGCAAACTGGGTTGAGAGACGCAAGCGTGCACCAAATTCCTGCGCGATGCTGTAGAAGAGCTCGATGACGGCTTAGTGTTTTCCAACCTCAGTTTGAGGATGGCCCAGCTCGTTTGAGGACCTTTATGAACCAACCTGGGTTTTTTTGTGTTGCCTCTTTTGTAGCTCACTGTTCCCTTGATTTTTCAAGCGTTTGTTTGGTTTGGTTACAGGCTTTTTTCCAAGCTTCCGCTCAGATGCCCACCAGAGGCATATATAGCGATGTAACCTTACTTACTTACTTACATTACCTAAAAAGTGGCATTGCCCATAATGAAAAACTTTTAACTATGGGTTTAGGTCATTTTCAATTCAAAGGTAAGACCTGTCTTACTCCACAGCATGCATTCCTTTCGTTGCAGGCCGGGCAAAAAAACAGATAATCAGCCTAATGGCTACTGTTATTCCCTTAATGGTAGTATGTACAGAGCATCAGCTACGGAGAAGGGCACTCAGAGGCAGATAATCAATAAGCGCCTTGATCACACAGGAAATGTTTTAGATTACTCCCCCGCGTTCGCCATGCACAAGCAAGCTGAGGGGCCAGATGAGGGCAGCACTCACACGCACGTACGAGCTGTAGCAAGGTCGCATGCATGAATAAAATGTTTGAGACGCAGCGCCTAAAGGCCTTCACGCAGCCTTCTGTTCTAACTTTTTTAATCTAACGGGTCAAGAGTGACGGGGTATCGCTGCAGAAATCAGACCAGCAGTCTTTCCTAAAGCCGCATGCATTCTGTCACGAAAGTTAAGTCCAAAGCATTCTGTACTTATCAACTGCGCTCGCTCTGTGATCTCTCAACCAGAAGAAACGAGTGATCTGTTTCAAACGGCGCAGTGGGCCACGGGTGTTGCGTGCATACATGTGTGTGTGCCTCCTAAACTGCGATAGGCCACGGCTGTTCCGCGTATACATGTGTGTATGCCTCCTAAACTTCAATAGGCCATGGCTGTTGCGTGCATACATGTGTGGACGCTTCCTAAACTGCGATAGGCCACAGCTCTCTTAACTCTCCCACAGGCCGGCCTGCCAGTACTGCAGGCAGCTTCTTGGATAGGAGCTGCTCCACCTGTAGGTGTGCATGTGTTTAAAACACGCATTGGTTTGTAACACGTGTGCGATGCTTGCATCCAAAGAAAAGCACTGTATTTGAAGCTTCATGTTCTGTCTCAGCAGTTTGTGACTGTACGTTTTCAGGCGAGCATTCCTGAGAATGTGGGGCCACGCTATTGTTCTCTGGAAAGCCTGTGTGGCGCCATAACACAAACAACTCTCAGCTGCTCCTCCTTGTGAAAAGTCCTCGTGGGTATGTATGCAAACATTGTCTGTGGCCTACTTTTCTACCCTGTGTCAGAGGTTTCCAAGATAACTTGTCCCTGCTCGTCCTCTGTACTTGGTAAATACTGTGTACCTAGTAAACACGGGTATGCCCTATTGGGAGCACGAGCCATTACGTTCCCTTCATCTTGAGCTTGCTGCAAAAGTATGTTGTTTGCAGCAAGAGTATGTCGAGACCTGCAACAGTGGTGCTTGCCACTCCTTGAGGTCGATCAAATAACAGGGGTACGTGCCCACATTCATGGTCTGAAGCACTATCTTGCAATACACTTTGCCCCCTTTCACTCCCACAACAAAACCGCTTTCCCACTACCGTATCTTCTCAGCTTGGAGACTTTCGCCGCCGCAAGATGAACCTGTAATCAGCCCAGCCCTGGCTTGCCAAATAGAAGCACCACTTCACAATCAGGTCAATGCTACCTTTACAGCCACAGCTTGACAAAGCTGCAGCTTGGCTCGTAGGTCTGGCCCTAAAAAGATCCTATGAGTCAAAAGCCTCCCTCCTCCTGTGATGGAATTCCATGGTTGAAGACCCTGTAACAAGCTCACCGCTTCTAAGTCCACGATCAGCCCGGCCTTTGCCTGTATTGACAGGCACTCCTTGGCATGGCACTCTGTGGGTGTCCAAGTGTGGTACTTGAGGTCCGATCCATTCTGCGATGCATGGAGGAAACGCGCACAGTATATGATTGGTCGTGTATGCCAAGGTTGCCCTGCCGTGATTTTATACACCACAGTTCTGCGATGCATGGAGGAAACGTGCACAGTATATGATCGGTCGTTTATGCCAAGGTTGCCCTGCCGCGATTATATACACCACAGTTCTGGCCATAGGTCCGATCCGTTCTGCGATGTATAGAGAAAACACGCACAGTACATGATCGGTCGTGTATGCCAAGGTTGCCCTGCCGTGATTATATACACCACAGTTCTGCGATGCATGGAGGAAACGCACACAGTATATGATCGGTCGTGTATGCCAAGGTTGCCCTGCCGTGATTATATACACCACAGTTCTGCGATGCATGGAGAAAATGCGCACAGTATATGACCGGTCGTGTATGCCAAGGTTGCCCTGCCGTGATTATATATACCACAGTTCTGGCCATACTTGAATATGTGGGTGCTGACTTGAAGTATATGAGGCTCCATTTTTTGTGCATCATATTACGGCGTAAAAGGTAGGCAGTACAATCATGCGCGTGCACATCATACAATTGATGAGGTACAAAATCACGTGTTCTCTGCATTCATGGTAGGCCAGAAACATATACATACAGTGCATATACGGTACTTTTGGCAGGGAAATCACCAAATAAACGGTCATACACGGTGTATATATACGGTTCTGGCCAGCCCTATTTGCATTACATTAAGGTGTGCAAGGTGGGCAGTACATCATGCGCGTGCACATTATAGGAAATGATGAGGCATAAGACTCGACTTTTCTGCATCACATCAAGGCGCAAGATGGGTAGTGCAATCATGCACGTGCACATTATAGGAAATGATGAGGCATTAGACCCGACTTTTCTGCATCACATTAAGGCGCAAGATGGGTAGTGCAATCATGCGCGTGCACATTATAGGAAATGATGAGGCATTAGACTCGACTTTGCTGCATCACATCAAGGCGCAAGATGGGTAGTGCAATCATACGCGTGCACATTACAGAATGATGAGGTATTGTACTCAACATTTTTGCATCACATCAAGGCGTGCAAGGTAGGTAGTACAACCAGGCGTGTGCACAGTAGGAAATGATGAGGTACCAATCCCAATGCTAAGAAGAAATCCTATCCACATTATGTTGTACAGGAAGTATGCTTACATAGGTATTACAACAAAGATACATATGCATGCACACAATGACATCGTAGCTCCTCTGTGGGAATGCAGCGTCCTACATGAGCCTTGTTGTATAATGGAGGGCAGCGTGAGAGTACCATCACAGAAATTAGCTCACTCAATGTCGCAAGCGAAACCGTGCATTACTGTGTCACAAAAAGTGTAAATTGATAGCACACGGCTCGCTTGAAAACTAAAGAGATGCAGTTGAGTGGCTGGTCTTAAGCCTGTATAATTCTCCCTTTGGCAACCTATTTGGTAGATGCGCGGCTTGGTGAAGCACATGGTGCCCACCCCCTCCCCTTTCACCATTTCAGGTAACGCAAGATATCCCTTTCACCGTTTCAGGTAACGCAAGATATTCCTTTCAGGTAAACGCAAGATTTGACATACACAAGATGTCCCCTTCAGGTAACGCAAGATATCCCTTTCACCGTTTCAGGTAACCCAAGATATAACTTATAACATGTACAATGCGCGTATAATGCTCAGATGTGCAGTTGCGTGTGCTCGATTTCCCATAAAGCGTCCCTCAATCCCTAAGGACCCCCAAACGATTTCCCATAAAGCGTCCCTCAATCTCTAAGGACCCCCAAACCCTCACCCTTTGAAGTTGTACACGCTGTTTAAATGCTGTGGCCGTTGATCAAACACTACGGCGTCCACACTGATGCAATGCGAACGCCGCGTATCCTAACCGTACAATGTGCATACATAGGGTTGGCCAGAACCATATATATGCGGTGTATATACAGAATTTTTGGCAGGGAATCACCAAATATACGGTCATATACAGTGTACATATACGGTTCTGGCAAACCCTATGCATATACTTGCATTGCTAAGGCTGTGCATACGGTGAGACGCTAGTACAAGTACAGTGTCCACACCGTTGCAGGGAACACCGCATAACCTCACCGTGGGATGTGCACATACTTGCAGTGCTAAGGCTTTGCATACAGTGACAACGGTGATACAAGTACGGTGACCCCACAATGTGAGCCCTGCACAATCTCAGCGTGGGATGTGCACATACTTGCAGTGCTAAGGCTTTGCATACAGTGACAACGGTAATACAAGTGCGGTGACCCCACAATGTGAGCCCTGCACAATCTCACCGTGGGATGTGCACATACTTGCAGTGCTAAGGCTTTGCATACAGTGACAACGGTGATACAAGTACGGTGACCCCACATTGTGAGCCCTGCACAATCTCACCATGGGATGTGCCCATACTTGCAGTGCTAAGGCTTTGCATACAGTGACAACGGTGATACAAGTACGGTGACCCCACATTGTGAGCCCTGCACAATCTCACCGTGGGATGTGCACATATTTGCAGTGCTAAGGCTTTGCATACAGTGACAACGGTGATACAAGTAC
>Ga0307968_1000411_pt1 | contig 29721 bp, 30 predicted proteins | sample OrgLakmetagen650_FD_201834 | JGI IMG/M metagenome (GOLD analysis project Ga0307968, IMG submission 201834) | Saline water microbial communities from Organic Lake, Antarctica - #650 | ecosystem: Environmental > Aquatic > Non-marine Saline and Alkaline > Saline | place: Antarctica: Organic Lake...
CTCATGCAATCACAGGGTCCTCAGCGATGCTGCTTTGCTAGACGCGGCTGAGATACGGTGGTCTGCAGCAAAGCCTCCTCTCGATCTTTGCATTCCACAGCGTACGTCACTCCTCATGCAATCACAGGGTCCTCAGCGATGCTGCTTTGCTAGACGCGGCTGAGATGCGGTGGTCTGCATTGGAGCCAACCCCGTTCACACGCTGTGCGCATTCTGGGGTTGCTGTACCGTCAACCAGCGCCAGCAGTAATGTGCAAGGTGACTGTAAAAGAAAGGAGGGAGTGGGTGGCGAGTTGTGTTCAAACATTGACAGCCAGTGAACACAATTGACAGCGCACCAGGTGTGTGTGCCAGCTATACCCAACTTACGTCAACTTGTGCTTGAGACGGGGGCCTTGGATTGTAGAAGAGTGTTTAATTGAGACGTTTGTATTCAGGATACAGTTCTGGAAATTTAGAGTGGATTTTTGTTGTTTGAGTGTGAGTGGTGGTCACTCATTTAGATTGAATATTTGTTGTGAGTGGTGAGTGGTGGTCACTCATTTAGATTGAATATTTGTTGTGTGTGAGTGGTGAGTGGTGGTCATTCATTTAGAGTGAATGTTTGTTGTTAATGTGAGTGGTGGTGGTCTAAATGAGAGGTCAAAGTTACAGGAGGGACCAATGGGCAGATAGCAGGTCTGAGTAAGCAGGTGTGCCCTGGGTGCGTGTGAGCTGGTTTGAGTTCAGATTTGAGTGCGCTGTTTGAGTTCAAACCAGAGTGCACTTGAAGGTTTGAGTTTGAGTTCAAAGCGGAGTGCACTTCAAGGTTTGAGTTTGAGTTCAAACCGGAGTGCACTTGAGGGTTTGAGTTCAAACCAGAGTGGATATGAAAGGTTCTGAGCGTGGGTGTTTCTCCACATGCTCTTGTTGCACTTGTTGCATTGAGGGAAGCACAGAGCAGGGTATAGAAAAGTAGAGCATGGGGCAGGGCCAGCAAGAAACAGGAGTGCAAGGTGCCATGCATACGCCAAGGTGCCATGCATACTTGTAAGGCAGTGTCTGCAAAATTCCTTGCGTGGTGTTCAGCAGGGCACGTTGTCTCTTGCCACACGTTCAGGGGAATGCACAGAGCAAGGCCAGCAAGAAGGAGGGTTGCAAAGGGCCATGGATGTGCTCATCTATGGAGGCTTTTCTGGTGAAGCGGTTGAAGGTGACGTCATCAAAGTGGACGGCAAGGTGGGTGTGAAAGACGCAGACCTCTCCTTTGATGCTCTTTGTGTTCAGTCTTATTTCTAGCGGGGCCAGAACCATGATTTTAGCCGGAAGACTTTCGAACTTTCAATCATGCACATTGTATAGAGCAAATAACGCTGGCCAGCCCCGAGCTTTTTACAACTGCCTGATAATGCTCAATGAACTAAAAGCATCATTATCAAATCACTCTCACTCTCTCTCTTTCTCTCTCTCTCTCTCACTCTCTCTCACTCTCTCTCTCTCTCTCTCTCTCACTCACTCTCTCTATCTCTCTCTCTCTCTCTCTCTCTCTCTCTCTCTCTCTCTCTCTCTCTCTCTCTCACTCTCACTCTCTCTTTCCCTCTCCTATAATTTGCTGTCCCTAGAAGCAGCACAGATGCAAAATAACATTGGTAACCGTTCCTACTGTGTCACACATGTAGGGTTGGTTAGAACCGTATATATGCACCGTATATGACCGTATATTTGGTGATTTTCCTGCAAAAATACCGTTTATACACCGTATATATAGGGTTCTGGCCAACACTACACATATGGGAACACCTCGCCATTCACAGATACACACACGCATATAAACACGACATGCATGCAAGCATGCTTTTTAATGTGCGTGTACACTTGCTGTGTTTATGTAGACACAGACAAGCGTGCGTGCAAATGCTTGGGGTGGAGCTATTGACATGTGGGCCTCGTGTGAAGTCAATGAAGTAGTATGCTTATGGGTCAGCATGGTTATGGCACACACATAGTATGATCACACCACATACACAGTGTGGATATGGTACAGTATGCTTATGGTATGCTGCCTGCTTTACCTTACAGTACATGCACACATGCACGTGCAGACGCTTGATGTGGAGCTGCTGCATCGTGGTCCTCGTGAAGCTGATAGATTGGCTGGTACAGTGCCTCCCGCTCGCTTTGCGCATGGGGCAGCTCCGGTGCTGTGCCGCACGACGCAGGGGCAGAGAACTGTGGTGGGTTGTGTGCATTTCGAATGGATTGTGGGTGGTAGCTTGGGTATGTGTAATATGTGCGTTGGGCTTGGTGCAGTTTTTGTGTGGATTTGCTCGTTTTGTATGTGGGTAGGGTTGGTCAGAATCGTATATGACCGTATATATGGTGATTTCCCTGCCAAAAATACCATGTATACGTTGTGTATGTATGTGGTCTTGACCAATGTATACATTGTGGTACATTGTGGTATGTATATGGTTTTGACCGATGTATACATTGTGTATGTATATGGTTTTGACAAATGTATACATTGTGGTACATTGTGGTATGTATATGGTTTTGAATAATGTATACATTGTGTATGTATATGGTTTTGACAAATGTATACATTGTGGTACATTGTGGTATGTATATGGTTTTGACCAATGTATACATTGTGTATGTATATAGTTTTGACCATTGTACACATTGTGGTACATTGTGGTATGTATATGGTTTTGTCCAATGTATACATTGTGTATGTATTTGGTTTTGACCAACCCTACATATGGGGCAGTTAGTGCCGTGCCGCACACCGCAACAGGTCAGGAAGGAGAAAGCAGGGGGGAGAATTGATGAAGCAGGATTAGACAATGGGATAGGCCTCAGACCATACCCACCATATTTTAGACGCCGATGAATTATGTGTATGATACTTAAATCGTCAAAGCCTTTTTGCTGTCTCTTTTCTCTTTTCTCACTGTCTCTTATATTCCTTCAGTATTCTTCTCACACAAACTGTGTGAGTCTAAGAAAAATAAATATAGATGCCCTCCTTCCCTGAGGTAGCACTCGTGGTCTGCTGCGAACTTCTTGTTCTGTTTTCTATTTTGATTCCTTCACCACAATTGCATGGTAGCTGACTTGGTCTGATAGGAAGTGTGGAAAACTTCCACGGCTCAACCTCATCGCACTGTTAGGGATGCAGCGTGCCTTACTGTAGATACACCTATTGGTGCTGCCACTAGCTCGGCTCTGCTGCACAGAACGTACGGCAGAGGCTGTTTCACTTGTACACACACACTCTCTCTCACATACACACACACACACTCTCACACACTCACACACACACGCACGCACACATACAAACATGCACACAAACACGCACATACACAACAACACACACAGGCACACAAATGCATACATAAATGCATAGGCAGTGCATAGACGTGCACACACATGTGTTTGTGCACGCTCCTGCTTGCGCAGGCCATGGCAATTTTTGGTGGGGTGACACCGGCAGAAGACATGCACGATGTAGCATTGTGGGTTCCAAGCAGCTAGCGGCGCCGATGACCCTGTATTTTCAATTTGGATTTTCCTTTTGGATTTCAACTTGAAGGTCTAGTGCAGGTCACCAGTTGGCCATTGGCACACCTCGCAGTTGTTATCCGCTAAATTTAATTATTTATGTGTTTTAACAATTACCCAGGCAGTGAAAACCACTCACCATAACAACTATTAAGAATAAGGAGCCACTGTGGTACTGGGTACCGTAAAACTCCTCCACCAAAGAAAGGGTTGCAGGCTTGACCTGATCTCAGCTCCTGATTAGAATTGGTAATCGTAGTACTCGAAAGTGCGCCTTGCGGATGGTATGGACACGTTTAGCAGTATTGTTAACAGAATGCTCATGGAGCTTGGAAGCAGGTTTCTTATATCTCTGAGACTCAATAGCATTATATCGTTTACACAGACGACTACCTCCTCCATTCCACAAGACAATTGTACCAACCCTTTAAACAGAAGATGAGTACCATAAACTCAACCTACCGCATCCACAATAACCCAGCCTTTGAGAAAACAGACTACACAGAACCACATGTACAGCACAGACCCCAGCCAGAGAAAAAGAAGATGCGAGCTCCTTGATGTAACCCAATGCTTACCTAGCCTGAGCCTGACCCCTTTGCGCACTACCCACAACCAACAAGAACTCTGGACGTAAAGAAAGACAAGGCCTTCTCTGTGACACCCACTGAGGCCATAAACACGCTTTATCATGATGATCTGGACGTCGTCCACCACATAAATCATTGGCAATTTTACATTTGCAACAAAAGGGGTAGAGATGCTGGCCCCCAGAAAGACAGGAGCAATCCTATTAATACCACACACACTACGCTTCTATGATTTAGAAAGATGGGCCCTACCCCTGTTCAAAGAAGCTGGATTTGTGCCTAAAATCACCCAAGCTGCTGCTTGCACAGATATTGCATGTGCGTTCTGTGAAGTGAGCTCCTACCATTTGGAAATCAAATCTCTGGATCTGGTCCCTCCCTTTCAAGACATGTATATATGCGACGTCTGCTATCGTATCTACCATTGGCAGCGCCTACTAAAAACCAACTGCTACAATGCCAATGAGCGAGACGCACTACATAATGACACTAATGCCACATGGGCCTGCCCAGCCTGTCCGTGTTAACCTAAATGAAATGAAAAAAGAACCCTTACATCTTTCAAAAGAGAGTTGATGAAAGCCTCGTGGAACCCGATGGGATCTAGAAGAAATGCAAAAAACAAAAAACTTGTGAAAGTTTAAGACGCCGCCTCCAAATGTACGAAGAGCATATCACGGCACCAAACCTACCGCAACCTGCATCAGACACACACCTTAATGGTCTTCAAAACCAGCCAAGAAAGAAACTCCTACCAGCCCTATGACATCAAACTTCAATGCAAAGTCAATTTTTACATCCAGTCCACCATCCCTCAAGCAGACATTGCAGCCACTGGGCGCTGCGAGTACTGGATCACTGGCGTCAATCTCATGAAGCACCAAGGAAACGACACCGAATCTCCCTCAGACAACCCTATACTCCCAGAAGTGTACACTGCCACAGCAGCTTGCATCTACAACGTAGACGGAAAATGCAAACTTAAAGGCATGCTCACCCCTGAGCGCCTCAACATTCTACAAAAGGCTTTTAAAAAGGCAAAATACAGCGGCTTGCATGCCAACATTCACCCGCCCCCAATCTGAGTCTTGCATCGGAGCTCGTGGGCCTCATCACACGCAAAGATACCGCTACCTCCAGACATGCAAGCCACAAGATTAAAAATTCGTTCTCACGTATGCTTCCCCCCAAATCATCACCGCCCTACAAATATGGGCCCTGGTCACCAAAGAAAAAATGGCATCCCCCTTTGACTATGACCCTACGCACGCTCCCCCAATACTGGAGTGAACACCTAAGGCCTTCGGGGCAAACTGCAACGCCTTCTCTTCCAAGTTCACTGGTTTCTCTATTTGCCATCTCATTTATCATGATAACACCATGTAATTAGCAACAAGGCTTGCAATTTACTCTGCTGCCCTTAGCACAGAGGCAACAGCTAACTTCATGTTTTTTCCCACCTGGAATAAAAGGATGACCACCAACTCCTACGCATCGCTCTACCGCAAATTCCCGCTCATATGCAAATTATTGGGCTCCATACCATCAGACCATCTCCAATTTGTGACTAACCTTCTGGAACAAAATACAGATGCCCCTTCCCAAACACACTTGGGAAGTGCACATCATTGCAATATGGAATACTAAAGGCAGAAACTACCTCAATGCTTGCAACAAGAACTGGCTATAAGAGCGTGCCAAAGGAATTCCTGAGGCAATGTGGGAGATCAATTACATTCATTACGACCCCTACCCCTCTGCATTTAGCACTGAAAAGACTCCTGGCTTTAATAAAGTAAAAAAACTATCCAGCGACCACCTTCATCAAAACCCACAAGGCCCTCAAGATAAAAATAGTACCCTATTGGACCCACCTCAGAGCTCTGACGAAGCAACCAAACACAGCTCCAGCCCAAATTTGATCCGTAAAGTACAAGATTGGCGGGATTGGACCTACACTGATGGTAGTCTTTAAAAACACGAGGAAGGGCAAAACACAGGATCAGGTGTATACCACCCTTGCTTAAACGTACCCCATTACGTGAACCCAAAAGGCGTAGGTATAACCAATACCATCTCACGTGCAGAGCTAGCTATAGCAGCCGCAATCATTCACGGCTGTTCCCATATAGCCTCAGATAGCCTAACTTCAATGCACCAAATTAAAAATCAGCTCTCACACCCAAACCTCCACCGCAACTACATCCAGGGAGATGTCCTCCAATCCATTGCCAAAGCAATCCACCAGTCACCATCGCCCATTCAATTTCACAAAGTCAAATCCCACGCAAGTATTATAGGCAATGAATATGCTGATGCTCTTGCTAGAAAATCAAGCACAACCTACTCTGACGTTGCGGATACCTCCATCAAAACAGCTGGGCCTGAGTGAAACCCCTTCTACATCTACTGGCTTGCAAAAGAGTATGAAGAACACCGAATCATACTAAATCAACCAAACACAGCCCAGTCACCTACCTTAAGGCTTTGGTTCCCATCCAATTACCATGACGCCTTACAAGCACACATGCACCCCCTCCATAAACTAGGAAATGCCAATACCATAGCAAACTACCATGAATACTACCAGACCCTTATCAGAAATGGCGCTGCTGCCAATGGAGCCGCTAGCGACGCTTACCTAACAGCATCCTACGTCCCTGTTATAACCAAGTGCATCATTCTAAAGTACAGAACAGGGAGTTTTTACCACCAAAAGCATGCAGTATGGTTTAAACACTCAAACTAACTTGCACCCTCTGCCCTCAACTAGACAGTGCCCTGCATATCCTTTCTGAATGCTAACACACACAAATACGATTAATGATCACTGGGAGACACAACTTAGCATGCACTATGATCTTCAAAGCCATCAGCAAGACAGGCTCCCTAGGATCCTGTTTTGTCTGCAAGGATATAGGTAGCAGTGAACGGCTGGCTATGCAAAATCTTCATAATCCCAATACAGCTGAAACTAGGATTATACCAAAGTGGCTCGCTTCACCCCGCTTCTCAGACAAAAATAGGTTTACCTCCAGCCGTCCGGATGCTGCACTGGTTGCTTTCATCTCCGCAAGAACAAAAAAGCAACAGACTGCTAGTAATGGAAGGGGGATGGGTTCTTAGAAGGGGCAATTGAGGGGGACTGGGGGCACCTCAGCAGCACCGCCAGCCACTAGCAGATCCACCTCACAGCCTCAACCCAAAGATCTCAGCATTCTACAACAGATTCACCTCACTGAGAATTGTGAGGACACTAGACGCAGAACCAGCTGAGTGCCGTGCAGGAACACAAAGGCCTCTGCTCCATCCTCCAAGGAGCCTCCGTTACCCTCCATACCATCCTGTTGGGAGTGGGTGGCACTATCTACAACAATCACACGCTGGAGCCTCTTAAGAGCTGGGTCTTGATTCTCAAAGAGTTAAGAAACTCGCTTCCAAGCTTCATGTTCATTCTGTCAATAACGCTGCCAAACTTGTTCATACCAGACATGCCCTTTCTAGCACTGTTATCAACTCTCATCAGGAGACGGTTTCAGGTTAAGCCAGGAACCCCCCTGATTATCATTGATATTTTCGTTTTGCTTTGGTGGAGGAGTTTTACAGTACCCAATACCAAAGTGGCTCCTTTTCCTTACTTAAAGTGGGGAGTGATTTTCAGCCTGCGTAGTTTTTTTCCCCTTGAATTGCTGCTTTTTCGTTTTTGCTGTATCAACCGCTGGATACCATAAAAATCCTCTGCTAGAAAGACCCCTTGAGGATCAGGATCAAAGTTTGCAGGCTTTCTTGGCCTAAAACCGGTCGGCACGGGCACCAAGCGGCATACCAAACTAGATCTGCCAGATAAAGAACTCTGGTGGCTGAACTATCTTGCTTGTTACTTATGTAACTATGTGTTCTGCACCACCCAATGGATGCAGGGCCACACAAAATCCTGGCTCTCAGAGAGCTAAGAGAGACTTGCTTCGAAGCTTCACTTGCATTTTATCAACTACAATGACCAATGACAAATAAACTTGTTCTTGCCAGACACATATGCATTGTCAACTACCAGAAGCTGGTTTCATACCATGTCTGCATTATACGGTAATTGTCTTTTTTCTTGTCAAAAAAAATAAAAGAAAAGAAAGCAGTAAAAACGTTTTTACCGCCAACGTGGATTAGGAAATTTCCTATTGTCGGTTGTCTCGTCCACGCGGGAAGTGTAACACACTACCTTAGAAGCTGTAAAGCTGTAGCATTCTCGTACGGCTGCTCTTTTATAATTCAGGGAGGAAGGGAACGTGCAATTGGGCAATTAAGATATACCTTGAGCAGTAGGCAAATTCTCAAACGTTACTCTCCTCCGGGAACCGATTCAAAATCAGAACAATAATCGCCCCGTAATTTTATTCAGGCGGGCGTCTCGGCGCATTCGAACACAGAAGAGGCAACATTCAGTCTTACCCCATAATTTTTCCACAAATATCAATCAAATCATCAAATCGAAATGGTTTATCTTAGTTTGCGGGAGATTATCGAAAGACACCCAGACCCAGTTCCAATGGGCCTGAGCAGGAACGCCAAGTTCACAGCCAACCTCTTTGCAGGTGTGTGATGGGCTATTTCTGGATGGGTCATTTGGGTGTGTGTGCATTTGTGCCGTATGGTTGACTATATCAGATACAGGCTTGTGTGTATAGTCATTTTGATGCAGTGTAGTGTGCGCTACATGACATAAACTACCGCACTGATGCATATCTTGTGAGCGGAAAACAAACCGTCCCGTACATGTGCGTGAGCGCGCCAAATGTCGCGCGTGCATGTCTGTCGTCTGTCTGTGCAAGTGCGTGAATGCGTGCATGTAATTGAAAGGAAGGTTGCATGTGATTGAACGCACGTCGTTTGTGTGTGCATGTGTGCATGTGTGCATGTGTGCATGTGATTGAAAGGAAGGGTGCACTTGATTTGCCTGCAGTTGTGCGCGACAGCAAACCAGCACGCAAGAGCGGCGGAGGCACAGGTAAAATAAGAGTAGGAACACGTGATATACAATATACAATACTCCTCTTGATTAAGGTACTCATTTGCTCTCACGATTCACCTAGCGCAAGAATTATTCCAGAGGGGGCTAACGGAGAAATGCCTGAAATTGCGCATCTTTGCATTCAGAAGGCAGCCACTCACAGCCACTCCATCCGATCCACACCATTTTAGTACCAAATTGTAGCTGGCATTGAGAGCTACCCGAGCACGTGCCCAGCTTTATGTGGGTCGCTTTGCGTGCTGAGATAGACTGCACACAAGGTGCATGTAAACCCTAATGTGCATGGGCAAATGGCTCAAATACTCATAAAACACCAACCACTCAGCCATTTTCTTTCATTTTTGTTGCAATGATATGCTTTTCTAATACCATAAAAAATAATCCAGATTGGTCAGTGTGTGATCTGGTATGAAGAATTTGTGGTAAAAAATGGCCTGCACGCCACAGCAAATTAAACACACGCCCCCCAATTGGCAAGCTCCAAATTTTACACCCACAGACAGCATTCATATTATGTAAAGTTCTGGCTTGCCAATTGGGGGTTGTATAAGCCAAAGAGCATATCAAAACTTGCTCATTTTGGGCCTCAGTCAGCCCCCTCTGGAAATATTCTGTCAAGCTCGCTCCTGCCAAAAATTATGAGCTTTGCAGAATACAAATGACGGCAGTGTTTGCATTGTGTGGAAGTGCAGTTAGAACCCCTGTTTTGATTGTGTTCACCTGGCGCCTGTGCTATTGTCCCCTTCTCTCTCTCTCACACACACACACACACACACACACACATACACACACACAGACTACTGGTCCACTTTGTACCTTGAAGATCCTACCCCTGGAGGTGAGTGGAAGAGGAGCATCATAAGATCATAAGCAAACAACAGTAATGTCAGGCTACATTGTGTGTGTGTGTGTTTGTATGTGTGTGTGTGTGTGTGTGTGTGTGTGTGTGTGTGTGTGCCCTCAAAAGCGCTTTGAGAGCCTTTTTATACGCGCTCCCAGTGTTCACGCCCTGGAACAAACATGAATTTGCTTCAAATAGGTTTAACAGCTAATAACAGCTAATAATCGGCATGCTGACACAGTGGCTGAGCACAATGCCTGTGATACAAAACAAACAACAAAGAGGGGCTGTTGGCTAGTGTAAGAGTATGTAAAAGGTTTAGCCATCGAAGTGTAGATACAGTGCGTATGACTCACATGCTCACATGACAGAATTTATGCGAAGGTTTCCATGGCAGTACGTGTGTGAAGATTTCCCTGCCACAACTATTGTGCGTATATGTGTACCATTTAGTGTGTACACGGTTCTGGCCAACCCTACACATTACATGAATTGGCATGTGTGGCTGTGGGAGCATTGCTTTGTGGCATTCTTGTTGCCAAGGCCCATCAGGGCCGTCATCTGCGCCCAAAAACGGACATGTGTCTTTAGTCTATAGCACATACTCGATGTCTTTAGCACGTACTTGATGTGTATTGATGTGTAATAAATTGTATTGCACATACTAGATGTCATTAGCACACAAATGGCTCACCTGTGAATGTGCCAGCACCCAAGAAACCCAATGCAAGCTAGCTAGCCAACGTGCAGTTGTCAAACCAGAAAGCTGTGTTACACTTGTTGTATATAGCAGCTGACTGTGGCAGTTTGAAGGCCTCCGTAAATATAACCTGCTGCATATGATACATTCTCAGCAGAGAATCTCCTCTTGAGAGCCCCAATCTGGCTTCCAACTTTCGGACAAATTTATTTAGGCCATTCTGTATTGCTTCTCAAATAACAGCTTTGCCGAACCAGCAGGGTGAACAGAAATATGGAGCTCCCCCTAGTAAAGACTTTCCGCCCAAATTGCACCTACTGAAATAAAACTTATACTCAGCATACATACATACATGCATACTCAGCATACATACATACATACTCAGCATACATTAAGAATAAAACGTATACTCAGCGTACATACATACATACTCAGCATACATTCCATCTTGTTTCAATGACAAGCAGCTCAGTAGGTACTTGCAGCGACATGTACATCTTTTCTTCGCTGGCAGGCGCTGGCAAGTAGAGCTATTTACACATGTTCTCAATATGTCCTTGTCTTTTACTTTCGTGAGGAACCCACACCTTTTGGTTTGCTGGCAGGCCCTGACAAAGTGGAGCTTGTTGCCTTTGCAAGGAATGTGGACAACCTCCCTTGTGACAGAGAGGGGAGCGCAGTGCACACAAAACCAAACCCAGGTCGTTGTTTTTGTATCACCTTGTATTGCATTTTTGTGAGTAATCTGGTTTATGGGTTTGAGAGCGTGTGTGTGCGTGTATGCGTGCGTATGTACATGTGTATATCTCTGCAAACTTGTGTGCTTGTGTGTATGTATGTGGGTGTGTCATATCTATCTGCGGTATATATGCGTAAGCGTGTGTGTGTTTCGATGTGTCTCTTTTCTAATTGTTTTGTGCGTGCATGAGTGTGTACATGCAGACATTTCAATTGTTAGCAGTCGATACATGACTCATTGTGGGGCTGCTTGTGACGGTCTGAGGAATGGGCAAGCGAGCGTGCATTAAGCATTTGTGTACTTACAGCAATGCGTCATAATTTGCACCTATGAGAGAAAGCGCTTCAATGCAACAGCCTGTGTACCTCACAACCTATGCAAGGATTAATAAGGTAAGGTAAGGGAAGGTTAAGTTACATCGCTATATATGCCTCAAAGGGCATCTCAGCGGAAGCTTGGAAAAAGCCTAAAACCACACCTGGCTAAATAATTAGAAATAGGCTAGAGGAAACAGAAGTATCTAGAAGAGAAAGGAATATTGAAGGAACTCAGGTCTCGATGTGCCCGTCTCCCTCCTTCTGCTTGTCCTAACCAGCACGCAAGGAAAGTCCCGTGACGGACGTTCGTGACGAATAGCGACCCGAAAATGCAGAGGCAGTGCAAAAGCGCAGCCGTGGCATCTTGTGCAAAGCCTTTGTTTCTGATGTCGAGGTTCTTTTGCTGTCGCATTGTTGCAGGGGACATCATTCGCCTAGAGAAAGTGGATCTTAAGTACTATCAAGGAAGGCCCCAACTCAACCTGCAGGTCTGTGCTTGTGCGTGTGTGTGTGCGTGTGTGTGTGTGTGTGTGCAAGTGCATGTGTGTGTACACGTGCATGCACGTGGGTTAGTATGGACATGTGTGTGAGTACACGTGCATGCACATGGCTGATCCATACATTTAAATAACTCCACATTTACCCTTGTCACCCAAGAGGAAGAAAGGGTGGTGTTCAAATTGTACGCTTAATTTCTCTTCCGGTAGTTGATTGACGATCTGATGTTGTTGATGAAGCGTGTCCTGTCGTACATATCAGCACGCACGTAATATCCCATCATGCCTCTCCAATCTGCAAGAAATCATCATAAGCTCCAGCGTGGCCTACTTTCAACCCTTGTCCATGTCCTTCCATGTCCTCCCAACCCTCAACCATGTCCTCACGACCCTTAACCATGTCCTTCCATGTCTTCTATATCCTTAACCATGTCCTTTCATGTCTTCTAAACCCTTGACCATGTCCTTCCATGTCCTCCCAATCCTTGACCATGTCACACTGTCACGCCAGCCCGCTTCATACTCAAACTTTGCTCATGCCCACACACACAGTGCTCTGTTTTGCATGATATTATATCATATATCATATATCATTGATATATCTAAACATAGGTACACCATTTATATCATATATCATATATCATAGATATATCCAAACATAGGCACACCATTTCTCTGTTGCACGCAACGTTCTGTTTGGACGCGTGCAAATCGTTTTTGCACGCAAAACTCATTTGGTCGCGCGCAGGTCGCAGGCTTAGGCGGTGACGACATGCAATAAAATGTACAAGTACATGCTCTGTTGGTGCGGATTGTCATTCCTTTGTGTATGATGCTCTGTCGGCCGTGCAGGTTGCAGGCCTAGGCAGTGACAAAATGCACAAATACGCGGTGTGGTCCCTTTTTACACGTGAGTACTAGGATCAGATGCAACAATGCATGTAATGGTGTACAAGTGTGAGATGTGTGAACGGTGTGGCTGAGCAGGGAAGCCTCCAATAGTATGGTCAAATCAAATCAAATTGTCAAACAAGCGGTGCTTACTGATAACATCCGACCTTAGAGTATTGTTAACACTGAATTCTGGTTTGTGACATATTAGAATGACGAGCACGTTTTTCTGGTGTACGTTAAGATGGAAAAAGAAGCACTGGGTAAAGAAGTTTTAAATTGCAGATAAGACACTGTCAGCGATTAAGTGTCAATGTGGAGCATTGAAGCTTTAGTTTGCGGTTTGCTTTTCATCTATTCCGCCATCAATGTGCGTTTAAACCTCAACCGAAACCATATCTAGGCAACGATGAACAATCCTGGCTCCAATAACCACTTAGCCATATGCAAAACAAGTGCATTAACATATAAGCACGCATACACATATATGCACGTTTACACACACATACACAAACACACACATACACACACATACGCACACACACATATACATAATTGCACACGCATAAAAGTGCAGACACACTCTTCATTAAAAACACACTCACGCCTTCGTAAGTGCACACACACACACACACACACACACACACACACACATGTCTTGCCATACACACATGTGCTGCCTAACAAATACGCAATCTGGTGTGCCTGAGCAGGCCACCCCCCGACTGATGAAGTTCCAGAAGCCCCTTATGCCAGCAGCAGTGTCTCTGATACCTACAGGTATACTGTAACTGTGATACAGGTATACTGTAACTGTGATACAGGTATACTGTAACTGTGATACAGGAATACTAGACAGGTATGTGTCTCTGATACCTACAGTGTCTCTGATACCTACAGGTATACTGTAACTGTGATACAGGTATACTGTAACTGTGATACAGGTATACTGTAACTGTGATACAGGTATACTGTAATCGTGATACAGGTATACTAAACAGGTATGTGTCTCTGATACCTACAGGTATACTGTAACTGTGATTCAGGTATACTAGACAGGTATGTGTCTCTGATACCTACAGTGTCTCTGATGCCTACAGGTATACTGTAACACACACACAGTGTGATACCACAGTTTTAACACACACAGTGCCTCTGATACGTACAGGTATACAGTAACACACACACTGATACCTACAGGTATACTGTAACACACGCATTGCACACCTCAACCATGACACACACATTGCACACCTTACCTCAGTGTCTCTGATACCTACAGGTATACTGTAACACACACATTGCACACGTTGCGCACAAGGCTTGCCCAATTCAGCACCGTCCCCTTCTTCTCACAAAACTACAAGCACGTATACGCATATTGCACACGTTGCGCACAAGACTTGCCCAAATCAGCACCACCTCACTTCTTCTTACACAACGACAAGCACGTATACACACATTGCACACGTTGCGCACAAGACTTGCCCAATTCAGCGCCACCTCACTTTTTCTCACACAACGGCAAACACACACACGCTAACACACAAATGCACACACATGCTAGCAAGCAAGCGCTATGATGGCTATGACTCATGTATAGAAGGTCACATGGCATACTGTGCAAATACACACACATGAAACATGTGCACACATACACAACCAAGCAGGTGCTCAGAAGAGGATTTGAGCCGTTTGGCTACCTTTAGAAGCGCCCTAGACGATCGTGAAGCCAAAGCCGCAGCGTTGCAGCAGCAGAACCAGCAGGCTGCTCAACCATTGCCCCCCTTGCCTCTCCAATACGATATACAGGTGCGCTTCTTTATTTTTCTTTCTATTATTTTTAGTGCCTCTCTTATACCTTGTGCAGGTTCGTGATTCTACAATTTTTTGAGGGTGCACATACACTTGTGACCAGCCTATAATTGTGATGCTTTTATGTGTGTGTATGTGTGTGTGTGCGTGTGTGTGTATGTATGTGTGCGTGCGTGTGTGTGAGTGAGTGTACGCTTCAGTGAGCAAAAGTGGTGGAAGATTGTGTGCTCAGCACAGTCGAAAGTAAAAGAAAGGAGGAGGTAATAAGGAACGTCCTCTCATTCATAGGTAGCCCTTCAACGCGTCGTATTTCTGCTTCAATAAAGGCCTCCGTTTGTATGTAAGTTTTTTTTATTTTTGGCACCACCCCACAGTGCAGCACTCATCACCAACGCCATGGCAGCGTCCATAAATCTGCACTCATCATCATCACTCATCAAGCAATGAGCCATGCTCCTACAAGGTCAGAATTCAGGTGAGACCCTAAAGGTTAACCCTAAACCCTAAACCCCAAACCCTAAACCCTAAACGTGAGTGTTTCTGCTTCAGTGAAGGCCTCCGTTTATACGTAGTGTTTTAATTTTGGGCACTATGAAGAGCACCACCCCACAGTGCAGCGCTCATCACCAACGCCATGGCAGCGTCCATAAATCTGCACTCATCAAGCAATTCATTCACCATGCTCCTATGAAGTGGCCCTTCGTCCCTACAACAACACTGAATTCAGGGTTTAGTGAAAAACCTTAAGGGTCAACCCTAAACCCTAAACCCTTAACCCTAAACCCTAAACGTGCTCAGTCCTACCTGCAACATGCAGCAATGCTTGTTGTGCTCCTGCGCTTTACGGATCTTTTGGTGCCAATTTCCGCGCCACCTCCGCATCACACATGAACCTCTGCCACTACAACATCAGCACAGCGCCCAACACACAGCAAAGCACCACCACTGCATGCGACTGATCTTGTGCTGCAGGTCCTTATGCCTCCACCACATCGGCAAGGGGCGCACTCTTCTAACACGCAGCAAATTACCCAAATAGCACGCCACTGATCTTGTGCTGCAGGTCCTTATGCCTCCACCACATTGGCAAGGGAAGCACTCTTCTAACACACAGCAAATTACCAAAATAGCACGCGACTGATCTTGTGCTGCAGGTCCTTATGCCTCCACCACATCGGCAAGGGACGCACTCTTCTAACACGCATCAAATTACCAAAATAGCACGCCACTGATCTTGTGCTGCAGGTCCTTATGCCTCCACCACATTGGCAAGGGACGCACTCTTCTAACACACAGGAAAGCACCAAAATAGCACGCCACTGATCTTGTGCTGCAGGTCCTTATGCCTCCACCACATTGGCAAGGGACGCACTCTTCTAACATACAGCACCAGCAGCAGCAGCAGCAGCAGCTACAACAACAGCAGCAGCCGTTTGCATCTATGCATGCCGGCGGTTGGGCAGCACCCTACCACCGCCCCGCCCAACATCCTCCCCCCTTGCAATGTGTACCTACAACCCTCGAAGAAGTGACCCTCGTCAAAGTGGAAGGCTTGGCTAAGGTCTGCGTGGCTCCCAGTCGCGTGCTTGTGGACGTCATATGCAAGGTTGGTTGTGATTGTGTGAGTTTTTGTGGCTGTGCGTGTGCGTGTGTTTATTTGTGTGTGTGAGTGTGTGTGTGTGTGTGTGTGTGTGTGTTTGCAGTGAAAGTCAGCAAGAGCTGTTTTCCTTGTGCCGTATTATAGACAACCGTGGCTAGCCACACCCTGCAGGCTCATGCTACAGGAAAATGTGTGGACCTGATCATGCACCCTCATCCTACCCTCTCAATGCGCGCTGCTTTGTTCATCTCTCTTCGTACATCCGCTCCATGGGCTGCTGCAAACGTGGCCTTCTTTCTAAGCAATGTGGGGAGTGGTTTTCACTTCCTGCATAGTTTTTTTTGTTCTTGCTCAGCTGCACGTTCTGCATATAGTTGAAATCTTCCTTGCGCTTGATGGCCGCTGCTTGCAATACGACACCTCTCCTGTCAGCCTGCACAATTTAGCACACTGTAAGCATGAATGTGATGAATGTGCATGAATGTGCATGAATGTGCATGAGTATGCATGAATGTGCATGAATGTGCACGAGTATTGAGTATGCATGAATGTGCATGAATGTGCATGAATGTGCATGAATGTGCATGAATATGCATGAATATGCATGAATGTGCAGGTGCTGGCTGTGGAGTACAATGCCTCCACTGCTACACAGTAAACCGGCTATGATTTAAAGCCAGTCCGCCCAACCAGCACTCATCTTTTTGCTGCACCCTGCTCATGTGTGTTGGTGCTAGCTGTGGACTACAGGGACCCAGACTGCACTGCGAACTAACTACAAATTACAGCTGAAATTCCCCACACTTTGCAAAAGCTGCACTCTGCCTTCGTGTGTTTGATTGCAGGTGCTAGCTTTGGATACAGGGACCCAAAATGCACTGCAGACTAACTATAAATTACAGCTGAACTATAAATTACAGCTGAACTTTGCAATGCTGCACTCTGCCTTTGTGTGTTTCGCTGCAGGTTCTAGCTGTGGACTACAGAAACCCAGACTACACGGTGCTGTTTGTGTGGGATGCCACCGACGCTGCGAGCCTTTCCAGGTGAGCAGCATGGTTTTGCCAGGTTATGTTCAATGCTGCTGGGAAACAACCTTGCCTGTCAGCTGGAAGGTGGATCTGCTCTGTTCTAGTGTGTGTAAAGCTCTGTGTGTCGAAACATGCACAGTGGCCTGCATATGTTGCCGTGTCTGCAAGAATGCTACCGTGCCTGCAAGAATGCTACTGTGCCTGCAAGTATGTTACCGTGTCTGCAAGGATGCTGCCGTGCCTGCAAGGATGCTGCCGTGCCTGCAAGTATGTTACTGTGTCTGCAAGAATGCTACCGTGCCTGCAAGAATGTTAACGTGTCTGCAAGGATGCTGCCGTGCCTGCAAGAATGTTACCGTGTCTGCAAGAATGCTGCCGTGCCTGCAAGAATGCTACCGTGCCTGCAAGAATGTTAACGTGTCTGCAAGGATGTTACCGTGCCTGCAAGAATGTTAACGTGTCTGCAAGGATGCTGCCGTGCCTGCAAGAATGTTACCGTGTCTGCAAGAATGCTACCGTGTCTGCAAGAATGTTCACGTGTCTGCAAGGATGTTACCGTGTCTGCAAGAATGTTAACGTGTCTGCAAGGATGCTGCCGTGCCTGCAAGAATTTTACCGTGTCTGCAAGAATGCTACCGTGTCTGCAAGAATGTTCAACTCTCCTTAAAACGGGAGTGATAAAAAGAAGGGTAGCCCTTCCTGTGCAAACACAACCACATTGCTGTAATTTTCCCTCATGCTTCTGCGTATGCTTCACGTTATCCAACAAATTAAAAACTTCCGACTTACTCAAAGCCATATCTGTTTCCTTCTGCAGGGCATACATCATTCCCCTTCTGTGTGCCCAGCAGTTACACATGCAGCAGCAGCCTGTTGCTTATGCGATCACAACCACCTTGTCGTCATTTTTTATCCACTCTCTTGTCTGCTTCCTTCTGTAGGACATACACATTCCCCTTCTGTGTGCCCATCAGTTACACATGCAGCAGCAGCCTGTTGCTGATGTTTTCACAACCACCTTGTCGTCATTTTGTATCCACTCTCTTGTCTGCTTCCTTCTGCAGGGCATACATCATTCCCCTTCTGTGTGCCCAGCAGTTACACATGCAGCAGCAGCCTGTTTGCTTATGCGATCACAACCACCTTGTCGTCATTTTTATCCACTCTCTTGTCTGCTTCCTTCTGTAGGACATACAGCGTTCCGCCATGTGTGCCCGGCAGTAGTTGCGACAGCAGCGGCCTGTTGCCTTTGTGGAGCCACCATCAGCCACTTGCCATGCCTCTGGCTCCGATACCACCTCCCAAGCTGATCAATGGCAACGATGGGCAACGGTAGGCTGCAAGGGTTCTTAGCTTTGTGTGTGTGTGTGTGAGCATGTGCGCGTGTGTGTATGTGTGTGTGCGTGTGTGCGTGTGTGCGTGCGTGTGTGTGGTTTGTTTGTTTGTGTGCGTGTGTGCGTGCGTTTATGTGTGTGTGTGTGTGTGCGTGTGTGTATCTCGGTGCACACTAATTGATGGCCAGTGCCAAATTAAGCCCCGTTTGTCATGCCTCTGGCTCCGATACCTCCCCCCAAGAACACGTATAGGCCTCTTTGATGCCTTTGCAAGATTCCCACAAACACACACACACATACACACACAAGCATACACATGCACACACACGCACACACATAACACATACCACACACATACACGTGTACACACACGCTTGCAGCCCCGTGTCTTGCTGGAAAGGAGGTGCAGATGTAGTGGCTTCCAGCAAGATGCCACGCATAGGATCAGCAGTGCCTGTGGTATGTGTGTGTGTGCGTGTATGTGTTTGTGCATGTGGGGTATGTGTGTGTGCATGTATGTGTGTGTGCATGTGGGGTATGTGTAATTACACTGTGAGCATTAAGGTGGTTTTTGGAGGATGCGCTGTTCCCGAAAAGGGGGAAAGCAAGCTATGCATTCCACTTACATCTCCTTTCTAACCAGGATTTGTCTTGACTGGTCAAGTGCAGCCTACTAGCAGCATTGCCTTGCAACTCAGGCAGACACAACGTATGTCGTTGTGCGCTCACAATTGCCAAATGTTCCACCTTCACAACGCTGCTTAACCCTCACGCACACAAACGTAAGCATACACAATTGCACTCACGCACTCACACGAAGAAAGCAGCTGGTGCCTTGTTCTGCAGCGTTTCCAACACACACACACACACACACACACACACACACACACTCTCACACACACATTCACACACACACTCACACACACATACATACACACACTCACCTACACACACACCTACATACTCTCTCTCACACATACACACACCTAGGTGGTCCCTCATGCTGTTGCAGTGCCTGCATTGCTGTGCAGCAAGCGAGGCACTGCAGCAGAATCCGTTAGATCTCCCATAAGTGCCGGCATGGAAGTCAAGTTGTGCAAGGTCTCGCCCTGTGTTGTAAAGGTACTACTATGCAATATGTGTGTGAGTATGTATGTGTGTGCAAGTGTTTGTGTGTGTGCGCGTGTGGGTGGGTGAGTTTGTGTGTATGTGTGTGGGTAGGTAGGTGGGTGGGTGGGTGGGTTGGGTTCGAGTGCCTTTGTGTGTGCAATAATGTGAACACATTTAGGAGTTATGCACAGATGTGATGCGTGCAGCCTTGTTAACTGTTGTGTGTGTAAAACAATACCATGCGATTACATTTAAAGTTACACACATATGTGATGCGTACAGCCTTGTAATTGTTGTGCGTAAAAAATACATTAAATTGTTGTGCGTACCACAGCAACAGAAGCACACAGCCGCAAATGTGAGCACAGCAGTGACCGTCAAAGTGTGTGTGTCGTGGGATGATGTTCTTGGCAACAGCAGAGTTTTCATTAATGCATCCATTGCGTGGTGCTGAACACAAAACAACATCCTTTCCTAATTCATGCCGGTAGTGTTTACGCTACCTTCGTATTCCTTTTCTTTGTCAACAGCAGTGTGTTTGCCAAAAGCACCACCTGCCTGAACTGCAGAGGTGTGAGGCATCTCTTTTTTGAACCTCCTGTTTGACAAGTCGTGCTCCTTATGCAACACACAAGCAAACAGGAAGGGGTAACACGTCCGATTTGTAGACACTCACATGATTGAGGCGATAATAGGAAAAGCAAAACGGGGGTGAAAACAGCAGGATATCTTGCCAGTTGAGATAATAAACCACGGCTTTTTGGAGGTTGGCTGTTTTTGTCAACAAAAATGATGAATTTGCATCTGTTGATGGACTGTCTGCACTGTGGGGAAGCCTGGCTCATCTTATTATTATATTTTATCTACACCTTACTGTCTGTAATGTAAATGTGTTCTTATTTCGATGCCCTGCTTACAGGCCAGGCCCAGCTGCTTTTCTCAAGCAGTAGCAAATGCACAGTGCGCAAACATGGGGGGGTGCGCACTGATTTCCTCATTGTCATTTGTACTTTTTCAACGCACTGTTTACAGGGTCAGGCTCAGCTGCTTTTCTCGAGCAATAGCAAATGCATGGTGCGCGACGAGCGGGGGCCCGAGGGAGGTGAGTTCACCACTGTGGTGTCGGTCATAAACTGGTGTTTTGGAGCCTGTAAGGTCGGTGCCCCCAGCCCTAGTATGCCTTGTAGGAAATCAGCGCACAATCACAGCTGGTTTCTACATTTGTGTGTGGGAGTTGTAATGTCGGTGGCCTATTCCTAGTATGCCTTGAAGAAGGTCCGCTCATGAGTTTGCTGGCAAACTTGTGTGTTTGTGTCTGCGTATGAGCGACAGCCTCAAGTATGGCACAAGGGAGGTGGAGTTTCCATTGTGGTGTCGGTTTCAACGTTTTTTCCTGGAGCCAGAATTTTTGTCAAACCAACCCTGTATAAAAAAACTATCATACCTGTAAAAAAAAAGTAACCCTGTGTCAACCCTAACTCTGTATCGTATGGCCCAAAGGAGGTCAGCTCATAGGTATTGCATTTATGTGTCTATGTATTGGCTCAAACATGGCTCAAAGGAGGTCAGTTTGTGTTTCAGTTCTTGCATACCTGTCGTACACGCACACCTGTCAAACTTGCATACATGTCACACACGCATACACGAATGACCAAAACCAATCTGGGTATCGGCAACAGCACTGTCTTCTTTTCTTCATTAATGGTTGTGATTTACATTTTATTTTTCTAAATCAATGTGGGTAGTGGTTTACATTTCCTGCACGGTTCTACCCTTTCCATTGGGGGGGGGGGGGGCGAATTTTTTGGGGGAATTGAAGTGTGGCTTGAAGGAGGTCAGCAATACAGGCTGACGGTCCTGCTTGTTCAGCTTCTGATGGTTTTTATGGCTTCTGATAAATGGTTTCACCTTGTTAAATAGTACAGCACAACTGCCAGTACACACAGCTTAAGTACCTCAGCACGGTTTTGAGTTTGATTGAGGTCAGCTATAGGGCCAGGCACATGTACGGTCATGTTGATGGCATGCATTTCAATGGCAATAAGTGCACAGGCATGGTTCCTGAAGGGTTTTAACAACACTTCTAGTGCTCGAATCAGCAGCCATAACACACACATATACACACACAATCACACACATGTACTTCCATAAGCACGCACGCACACGCACACACACACACACACAAGCGCTTGTGCTGTGGCATGTGAACATGTGTTTAGGCAATGGCAAGGGCTCAAGCACTGGGAAGCGAGGGGCTGGGCAGCAGCAGCAGCAGCAGCAGAGCAACAAGCGCGGTAAGTGCAAGCGCGGTAAGTGCAAGCGCGGTGAGTGCAAGCGCGGTGAGTGCAGAGCAACAAGCGCAGTAAGTGCAGAGCAACAAGTGCAGTAAGTGCAAGCCCGGTAGGTGCAGAGCAACAAGCGCGGTAAGTGCAAGCGCCGTAAGTGCAAGCGCGGTGAGTGCAGAGCAACAAGCACGGTAAGTGCAAGCCCGGTAAGTGCAGAGCAACAAGCCCGGTAAGTGCAAGCCCGGTAAGTGCAGAGCAACAAGCACGGTAAGTGCAAGCGCGGTGAGTGCAGAGCAACAAGCGCGGTAAGTGCAAGCGCGGTGAATGCAGAGCAACAAGCACGGTAAGTGCAAGCCCGGTAAGTGCAGAGCAACAAGCACGGTAAGTGCGAGCGCGGTGAATGTAGAGCAACAAGCGCGGTAGGTTCAGAGGAGCAGGAGCAATGAGACAGTCTGAGTAGGTAACAGTTCAGGTTTCAAGAGGTAATGATTTCAGTAAGTTGGTAGGGAGCGGTTGTAGCAGGAGAGCTGTAGGATGTCATGGCTGGAATGGCTGCCGCCTTTTTGGAAGCAATGAGCAGTTGAAGGCAGTGGAGTAGGAGGAAGAGGATACGACAGGAATAGCAGCAGAGCATAAGAACAAAAGCAGCCAAGATGAGGAGCCATAAAACAGTGATGACAGTTGTGTAGTGCAAGTAAGGCAGAAAGCGTGTGTGCTCCATATATCAAGCACACAAGTAGCATATAGAAATATACACAAACACACGAACACACACGTAATTATTGTGGTATGTACAAACACACACATACACACATACACACTCACACATGTAACAAGTACCTGCACCCAATTTGGCCATAGGGCGAGCCACAAAATTGGACATCACGGTCACCCTGGCCAGCCGCAAGGCAGAGCAGCAGCAGCAGTGGGAGCAGCTAGACATGCCTTGCCGTCAGCCACAGGACGTGGCTGCGCTTGCTGGAGATGAATGTGTGGAGCACACGCACTTGGCCACACGTGAGTGAAACGCAGGATGCAGATAAAGGTGCAAGCTAGATATTAGGTGTCAAACACACACACATACTCACACATACACACGCGCACTCACACAAGCATGCACAGGAGTGCTCCTGCCCCCCAACCACTCGCACCTGCTACACACACATACTCACACATGCACACACGCACACACACACACACATACACACACATACTCACACATGCACACATGCACACACACAAACGTGCACAGGAGTGCTCCTGCCCCCCAACCACTCGCACCTGCCGCCCAAGCGAGGCACGGTGCGAGACGTCCTCATGGCATTTGAAGAGGATCATCCTAACTCCTCCGGAGAAACACACCCATTCCAAGTGCCACAAGGGAATTCCGGTGCCTCAGAAGAGGGAGCACACCCACCACAGCAGCTTTCAAGTGTCCCGCCAGTAATAGTGATTGCTCGCATCCTAGGGTGGGTGGGTTGTGTAGCTGCACAGTGAAGGTGCAGTGTGTGTGCTGTGTGCTGTGTGCTGTGTGCTGGTGTTGGTGTGCACAGCTTGTGCATCGTTGTGCTTGCATGCTGCAGTGGGATGTGCTGGCATGCGTGAAAAGTAGTGTAAATAACGTGTGCTATAATGAGCTATAGCTGCAGTATGGGTGTTGTACCGTGAAATAAAAAGCTACAGCGTCAGTATGGGTGTTGTACTGTGAAATAGAAAGCTACAGCGTCAGTATGGGTGTTGTACTGTGAAATAAAAAGCTACAGCTGCAGGATGGGTGTTGTGCTGTGAAATAAAGAGCTACAGCGTCAGTATGGATGTGGTGCTACAGTGGGGATGGGGCATAGACACATTACACATTTCCACAAGTTTCTTTCTGTGCACATGTGCACACATTCCAGGATTCTTGTGCAAATGCCAGTGTGTGTGCATGCGTGTGCGCAGGCGGAAAGTGCAGGAATGAGATGCATCCTCAAATACTCGCCTATTGCCTAACTTTCAAATGTTTGGGTTTGCTCGTCTTGACAGGTGAACAGCTCTGCAAATCCAACTTTTGCTCCTTGCAAGATTTTTCCTGCATTAAAAGCAGAGTAGCAGCCTTGGGGTGGACTGATGCAGTACACACACCGGATATACACACACACATACACACACATACACACATGCACATACACACAAACCCACAATCACTCTCACGCTGACATACACACACTCACTCGCTGAAAAACGCATTACACACATGCATGCACGCATACCTGCACACACAGGCATTATTTTGCCTCCGCATTTGACGGTTCACCAGAGTCTGGTATTCGCTGCCGAGAGGATGGACTTGGGCAGGGTCTCATGTGCAAGGTAAGCTGGATGCTTTCCTTTGAGGCATGGTATACATAATTGAGCATGATTTCATGTGTAAATGCATAACAGGGTGTCATGTGCAAGGTAGGCTGAATGATTTCCTTTGAGGCATGGTGTACATGATTTAGCATAAATCAATGTGTAAATACCTAACAGGGTGTCATGTGCAAGGTAAGCTTAATGCTTTCCTTTGAGGCATGGTGTACATGATTGAGCATGACTTCATGTGTTGACCTATAAGAGGCCGTGTGCAAGGTGACCTGAGTTTTAAGCGGATGTGGGCTTGAGCTAGGTATGGCTCGGTATGCAGGCAAGCTGGACTTGGTGAGTGTGGGCAGTGTAGTTTTATGTATAAAGGCATGGTCTGATGTGTGTGAGGCAAGCTGGCCTTGGTAAGATATGCCCAATTGGGCATGCCATTATTTCGTGTGTAGGTTTAGCATGGTATTGTGTGTAAATTCACACATGGCCTCCCATGCAAGGGAAGCTGCTGGCATGTTTATGATTGGGGTGCAGGCAACTGAATGTGTATTTGACTGCCACAAAAGCACTCTTCACTTTCCCAGCAATCATGTGGACACATGCCTGCCTGGATGAAGGGTTTGCAGTCAAGCCTGTAGTCATGTGTGTCTGACTTAGCAGGCTGTACGTCATAACTAATTGTTATTGTTATAGTGCCTCTATAAAACGAAATCAAGTAAATTAACAAGGAAGACCCTCAGGGCTTACAGGAATTGCTCTTTAGGTGCACGTCATGGGGTGACGTTATGTTTCCTTGGTTGCTTGCCAAATTCAAGGCCTAAACCGGGTGCTTGCTGCATGCGCTCGCCAGAAACGTCTGCCAGAACGCTTCTTATAAAGAATGGGCCACATGCCCATACCACTAGCCAGGAATATCTGCCAGAACCCAGAACGCTTTTTATTATGCGCCACTTGCTCAGTAACTCTGCATATCTACCCCAGAGACTCGCAGGTGCGCGACAGGGGATGCAGGATCCAGGAACAGCCACTGCAGGATTGCTACAAACGCTCCTCAGCTGTTATGCGCGCGGGGTTTAGAGCATCTGCTTTTCTGAGCCTTCCTGGCACACTTGCGCTAGACACATCTGTCCTGCCAGCCAAGTTGAACTTCACATACACACACATACACACACTTAAAAACACGCGCACACACATATACACGCATATACATACACACACATATACACATATCCATACACGCACACACACACACATTACACACATATACATACACATACACACACATACGCACACACGCACACACACACATATACACATACACATACATGCACACACACATACACACATATACATACACACACGCTCACACACATACACACACATACACGCACCCACACATACACACATACACATACACATACACTCACACACACACACATACACGCACAAGCACATACAAACGTGCTCACACATGGTAAACACTGCCCCTCAAAAACAGGTGCTCATAGAAGACGCAACAGGGGAGCTTGATGCTGTCATCATGGGACGAGACGTGGAGACGTTCCTGGAGTCTAGGATACCTTACAGCAGCTTCAATGCTGAGGATTTTGCCACCCGGCGCTCTCGTGATGTGAAGATGGAAGCTGCACTGCGCTGGCTGGAGACCGGTGTGTGTTTATTGTGCGTGCATGTGTGTACCGATGAGTGTATGTATGTGCGTACGATTGTGTTTTGTAGCTCGGGCCTCCTTTTTTTGGTTGTCAAAAGCACTGTGTGGGCTCGCTGTCAAATGCCAAGTCACAACTGAAGGCTGTTTTGCATTTTAGTCCTTGTAGCCTCCACATGTTTTGCATTGTAGTCCTTGTAGTCCTTGTAGCCCTTGTATCCTCCACCGTTTTGCATTGTAGTCCTTGTAGCCTCCACACTGGCATGCACCTTCTTACGTGTCCACACATTCACATTTCGCAATGATCGAACACACGTGCACTCTACATACACACACAACACACACATCCACATAAAAAAGCGCATCCCTATGTGTTTAAACATTCGCAATATCTGTGGTTATGCCAGAGGGGGGACACTGGGCAAAAGCCAAAACATGCTCCTTTTTGCATGAAAGGTGCAACTACTCACACGTCGCTTCATCAAATTGGACCCAACCTAGCTTCAAACTGATGCTGACTTTATAAGCTACCCGAGCATGTGCTCAGTTCAGTCGCCCTGCGTACAGAATGACAGGACGAAAAGCACATGTAGTGCACCTGTACCCTAGATCGGTGCTTTCCAGGGGAAATGGCACATTATTTTGCATATCTCGCCAACCACTTGCTCTTTTTGCTCTATTGTTTTTGCAATGATCTTCATTTTATAATAAGGTCTCCAAAATCTCCAAAACACAATCACTCAATTGAATGCTCTGGCTGGTCAGATACAGCATATGGCTGCTCAAAAAGTAGGGTTCACGCCGCAGCCGATTAGGTATGGGCCCCCTAACTGGCACATTTTAAGCTCGGCTGCATATCAGAGCTGAGCTTGAAACGTGCCAGTTTTGGGGCCCATACCCTGGGAGCATGCAAAAACCGTACCATTTTTGGCCTTAGTGTCCCCCCTCTGTGATTATGCTCCTCGCTCACCAATACAACCTTTTCTTGTTATACCTTTCTAAATGCACTTGATGATCTCTCGCAATAATACGTGGCACACACATACACATGCATACATACACACACATACACGCACACATATACACACACATGTGCCACATGCCGTATGCCATACCTTTTCAGGTGTACCTGATGCTCCTCCTTGCAGCATGGCCACCAGCGTGGCTGGCAGCACAGCACAGCATAGCACTGCCAGCACTGCCACCAACATTACCGTGGGCAGCACGACTGCGGGATCAGGACAGCAGCAGCAACGGCAACTACAACAGAAAGAGCGACGGCAGCAACAGGATCAAGCGGCAGAGTTGGATGGATCCAGGTTGTGTAAGGAAAGAGGGGGCCACGGTGAGAGGGAGGGGGGGAATGGGGCTGAACGTGGAGGTGGCCGAGGAAGAGGGAGAGGGGGAGGGAGAAGGATAGATGGAGGTGCGAGTGGATCCAGGAGAGGAGTTCTTTTGGAGGGCCAGCAGCAGCAGCCCTTATGTGAGCTTATGATTCACCCTATGAATTGGGATGCAGGATTGCGTGGGATGCAGTTTTATCGTGTCATCCATACGAAGCTTGCACCCTCCCCTAATGCACTGGACATGCTTTGATTTCGTTTTGGCAGCTGTTAGGCCTCATATTATTGTACTGTGGACCATTTAATGATCTGTGTATGACTTTGGGGTACGTAGCAGTACTTACCTCGAGGTGCTTACCTTGAGGAATCTCTCTCTCTCTTTTTTGCTCTCTTTCACACACAAGTTCTTTGCGCCAGACATGTTTTTTGCGTTTATTTTTGAACTGTCAAGGGGGTTGTAATGGTGCATGTATGGATGACGGAAGGTGGCGGTTGAAGGCAAGCTTCAGGACGTTTTGTTAATAAGAGCGTATGTGGGGAGAAAAACAACAGAAAGCCAGAGGGTGAGGTCAGTAAAGTAGCCTCAGTAATGTAGCTAATGTAGACAGGATGGCAAAGGCTCTCGGTACACGCAGATGGCAGGAGATTCCATCGCCATAGCAGAAAGATAATGTAGAAATCGACGGCTGAGAAAAGAAGGATTTGTCACGCCCAATCGTTGGCAGCGACGAATCGTGTGACAGAGCAGTTAAGTTGGTTGGCAGTTGAGAGTTTCTTTATGTCTTGTTCATTAAGCTGGATGGCCAGTCTTAGTAGATGTGCTCAGTAGATGTGCTGAGTCTTATACTTTGCAGTGACCGTAATTTGACCTGACAGATTAGATAAGATTATATTACAAAAAACCAGCAGCCACTACGTTGGGCTGATGGTGCTGGTACCTTTCAGCACACTGAAAACAGACTGAGAAAAGAAGGGTTTCAGTCGTGCAATTCAGCCCTTGCGACAGGCCAAGTCAAAAAGAGCATCAGACAACTTTAAAGCGAGCTAGCATGAGCACGCTTAGCCTACACAAACTGGCAGCGCAGCTGGTCGATTGCTCCTGGAACCAAAGGGTGCATGCCTCAATTGCCGGTCTCAAACTGTGCCTAGAACCGTTTCTTGAAAGGCTCCTGAGCATGGGTGATGTCAAAGGGTTCCACCCACACCCACAATAAGGATAATCCAAAGAGTAATGGAGGCTCCTTAGAGAATGCAGAGATGGTGCAGGAATTTCAATGCTGTTCTGGTGCTGGGACAGGACAAAACCCAAGACCTTTGCAGCGATGGGCTTTTTCCAAGCTTCCGCTCAGATGCCCCCTGAGGCATACTAAATAGTAATTTAACCTTACCTTTGCAGCAATTGGCTCTGGAGTCTGGTGTCCCCACAGTACCTGATCTCAACGAGGTGCATGTAAGGCTGAAGTTTGCCAGGAACTGAAGGTCGGTGCTGTCGGGGGATAAATTGCTCCACTGGTGGCTGGCAGTGCTGCTGAGATGATCCCAGTCTCCCTCAGTTGCCCCCGCTCCCTGAACACTCAACCCCCCTCCATCACTGCATTGATGACGTGCTTTGCGGAGAGGGGAGCAACCAGCACATCAGCTAAACGGCTGAAGATAAACTAGATTTTGTCTGAGGAGCGAGGTGGAAAGAACCACATTGGACAACCCTAGTTTCAGATGTTTTAGGATTCTGATGAATTTGCCTGCCATTTGCTGCGCGTTTATTGTAATAAGAACGGTGCTATGAATTTCCGTTTCTAAGCAGCGCGGTCATCAAGGGAGAGGCGCTGTGTGCATGTGCAAATGATGTGTGTATGTGGGTGTGCGTGTGTGGGGGGGGTGGGGGTGTGCATGTGTGTGCGTGTATGTGTGTGTGTGTGTGTGTGTGTGTGTGTGTGTGTGTGTGTGTGTGTGTGTGTGTGTGTGTGTGCGTGTGTGTGTGTGTGTGTGTGTGTGTGTGTGTGTGTGTTTGTGTGTGTGTGTGTGTGTTGTGTGTGTGTGTGTCTGTGTGTGTGTG
>Ga0307968_1000412_pt1 | contig 29700 bp, 30 predicted proteins | sample OrgLakmetagen650_FD_201834 | JGI IMG/M metagenome (GOLD analysis project Ga0307968, IMG submission 201834) | Saline water microbial communities from Organic Lake, Antarctica - #650 | ecosystem: Environmental > Aquatic > Non-marine Saline and Alkaline > Saline | place: Antarctica: Organic Lake...
GGGAGAGAGAGAGAGAGAGGGAGAGAGAGAGGGAGAGGGAGAGAGAGAGAGAGAGAGAGAGAGAGAGAGAGGGAGAGAGAGAGAGAGAGAGAGAGAGAGAGAGAGAGAGAGAGAGGGAGAGAGAGAGAGAGAGAGAGATAGGGAGAGAGAGAGAGAGATAGGGAGAGAGAGAGAGAGAGAGAGAGAGAGAGGGGCGGGGGGGAGGGGGAAGACAGCACGTTGCAAGGACCAAATTTGCTTAGAAAATGATGATTTGAGCTGCTACGCAGATGAGTGGGACACATAGACATGAAACAAGTGAGGTAGGAGGATAAGCGAGCCCTGTCAGTTTAAGAGATTGGGGCCTGTGCAACAACAGCTGAACGAATACCCCAGCAGGGTGAGTGAGTGGTTTTTGATTTCGAGCGCTGTTGAAGGAGGGAGACTGGCAGTATGGCGTACAAAACAGAGCAGAATCCAAGGGCTGCCTAAGGCTTTTGGAGCCTGATGTTTTTTGTTCAGAAACAGAATTTAACACAGAAGATAGTGTGAACATTACCGGTTTTTGTTCAGAAACGGAATTTACACAGACAGATAGTGTGAACATTACCGGTAAGGTCTTGTACAACTTTCCCAACCACGGTTGCCTTTCATACAAGCAAAACAAGAACATTTCAAATTACGTTCACCGTGACGAGCACATTTAGTATTGCACCTAGAATAGGAGTAGTACACTTACACCTCAATACACCTATACCTACACCTACACCTACACCTACACCTCAGTACATGCCCACCTATCTTCGTCCATGAAGTCAACGCCACCATTGTCCAGCATTGTGTCCCCTTTACTTGATTCTAGCGGTTCCGACTGCGAAGTGCAAACATGGAAATTTTCAACTTGTAAACATATTCAAATTCCCATCCTTTTAATTGACATCTGGCAAGTGGAGCGTCTTGGATAAGTGGTGCAAAACAAATGAAATTGCGCGATGAGTAAGATACTGTGCAGTATGTACGAACTGGTGTGTTTATGAGTTCATTTAACAGCAAAAATTTGGCAATGGTTGGGGGACGATGGTTGCAGGTAGCAGCAAACATTTGCATGAAGACGGAAATGACTGTGCAAGCCACCAAAATGAGCACCATCATATTTTCAAGGCAGTGGATGAATTTGGTTATGGAGTTGGATTGGACGATTTTGCATTTACACCGCTCTTAGATCTTGACACAGTTTGCGCTCAAAACCGCGGCGTATGAAAAAGGGGAGATACAGGGCGTTTTTGTGCGTAGCGCTGGGAAGATGGGGCGTGACAGGGTGTGCGTCGGAACTGCTGATGCCAGAGGCACCCAACTACGCTCTCAAACTATGCAAAGGTCGCAAGGGTGCAGACGCACGTGTCAGTGTGTCACGTTTTCAACAAATGTAAGTGGCAAATGCCTTTCTTTGCAATAGACAGCAAACAGTAGGTGACACAAGGACAGGGTAGCGAGAATCGTATATGTACACCGTACACGACCGTATGAATGGTGATTTCCCAGCCAAAAATGCCGTATACACACCGTACATACGCATGTATGTATGGTATTGGCCAACCCTACAAGAATGGCGCTACCTTGAGCGAGGATTTCGCGGCAGCAGCTCGGGCCTCCACTTGCTCTCTCTCCTTGCGGTGCTTTTCAGCAGCTTCTGACGAGTACTGCATGCGGTTCTCAATAGATGCGAGAACGCCCTCAGCGGCTTCCACCCTGCGTACATTTTGTGGTACAAAGCAGTACTAAGACACAACTCTGCCCGGCATATATTTAATGAACTCCTGCATGTTGGGTAGCATCATCTTGCTGCAGAGCTCAATAAAAAATATTTGGCGAGGGAATACACAAGGTGCTGCGAATACCATGCGTCGATGTCATTTGATCAAGGTCAACCTTCATATTCTAGGTTACATCACACCCAAAGCTTCCTGAATGCCCAGGTAAAATTAGAAAAGAGGCAACGAGAGCTTGACAACCAAAAAATATGTAAGTCGCTAATGCTGAAAAGTGTACGCCCAAATTGCACCAGATAAGCACATTGAGATTAGCCGTGTATCCTTGCGAGAGAACGACAAGCATGCAAGCACTATAATCTTTAACACGCCGACAGTCATGCACCCGCACTTGCAAATGAACATTACCAACATTACGTCAGGGTACCTACAAATGTTTTGATATCGCGGCTTAGCGACACAGGGTACCCCGGGAAGCACTGGTGCGTCGCTGTATTACATAACCACTGAAAAGCGACACAAAATGCTTAAAAAGCGAAGCGTCGCCCTAAAAAAAATACTGCACCACGTCCGCACGCACCAGCTTTGAAGGCCTGCCTCCAGCTCAGGAAGCTGCTCCGGCCTCACATCTCTTCCTATGGCGTTATGCACCTGGTAAGTGAGGGATAGCAATGCGTGGCGTAGTCTTTCACATGATGGGCACATATCTGCTTGTGGTGTTCTCATACCTAACGAGCGTGTACTAGCTCTGCTTTGGGTGCACCTTAAATTGTGGCAGGCGTTCCCCACCGCATCATCTGCAATTGTACTTAATAGGACACGCAGGGCTGGGAGGACTGCCCTATTATAATCACAGCGTCTTTTTGTATGGAGTATGGAGCAAAACACACCAACCTGCAAGCAGGCCTTCTTCTGGTCCAACTTCCCCGAAATGATGTTGGTGTAGAAACACTCGGTGATGATGAAGTCCTCCAGCTGTCGGACAGTGGCAATGTCCAGCTGCTGCCGTAGAGACTCGTACGAAATAACCTGGATGGCATGTAATAACGTGCATGTGGAAATGAGATGCATGCACATCCTAAAATTGCAAGCACGCAACTCCTCCATTCAGAGTCTGGTGCAGAGAATGCTGTACAAAATGGAGTTTGCGATCAGACCATCCTGTGCTCCAAAATCTACCAGCACTGTTACATGCCCTGTCTGACGCACCTTGATCTTGAGGGCCAGTGAAACGAGAGTGAGCTGCTTCAGCTTTGTTTTTTGCTGCTCAGACAGCTCTGGGAGGGATGAGGCATTGCCTGCAAGCGAGAATGAAGGTGAGAGAGGATGGTCTGCGTCGTCATGTAAGGCGCTATGCAATAAAATGCTCTGCAATGAGAGGAACGCAATCAACGACAAGACGGACACTAAAACTCACTTATGTAATCAGGCCACACCCCAAAAGCGAACAGCTCCAAGAGTCTGAAATGAGGGGCCAGGTCGCCTGCTTGGAGCTGCAAGGGAATAGGGACACATCTCTTGCGTGTGTGGTTGTCTCCACGTAAATACACATGCATCCTATGCACTCTCCATGTGCACTCCTCCCACCTCTTGCACGCTAGGCAGCGCCATGAGCTCTCGGAAACCAAAGAGGCCTGGCTCCGCTACAGCCTTCATGATGCACTCAGCCACTGTTGTTCATTTACAACACACAGTTACAAAAGCTCAATAGACCCTCCTGGACAACACCAACTGAGCCCATTCGTATAAACAGCATAAGTACCTGCCCTCCCTCTCGCGCCCTTAGCTAGGAGGACAAACTGCTCAGCCTTGGCTTCCTGGTCCATGGCACTCCACTGTAGCAGGTACGGCCAAGGTAAGCCCAGCACCCGTGAAGACAACAGGATCTGTAAATTGGGTGGAAATTCAAGGAGCTAGACTACACACATTAACCATCCATAGAAATAATTATTATAGATAATCACTCGAGTTAGGAAACCACTTTCCATTTACTCGGTGAACTTAAAACCACCTCTCTCGTAAACGCGCACTGCTACCGCACAGACATGCTCAACCTGAGGTCGAGCACAAGCGGTTGCCTAGCGTCTGGCAGACGGGTGCCAGCGTCCACCACCAGTCCCAGCTTTCTCCTTCCCCATGTCCCCTTCCGCCCATCAACCGCGATTGCCAGCAGCAGCAGCAGCAGCAGCAGCAGCAGCAGGTGATTGCGGGTCCGTGTAAAGAGCGGCCAATGTCGCTGAACGTGTGCATATATTTCCTGGTGGCGAAAGTTGGTCCTCCAGTACCTACCAGTCCCAAGGGCTGATGAGTGCAATGTGTTGCTGAAACTTGGAGTAGGTGCTCCATGAGTGTCAGTGTGTATGGGCCTGGTGGAGTGGTTGGGTGGTGCGCATTTAATCTGTCTCGCATATGCGCCAATCATCTAGCAGGTAAGCACATTCTGCAGGACAGTGCCCACCACTAAATGCATCTTACCCATACACACACAGACACACACACACAAACAAACACACGCGCACAAACACAAACACACACACGCGCACACACACACACACACACACACACACACACACACACACACACACACACACACACACACACACACACACACACACACACACACACACACAGACACACAGACACAAACACACGCGCACAAACACAAACACACACATACACACACACATATGCACACATACACACACACTCACGCACACACCGACGAACGCATGCACACACACATGCACGCAAACACACGCACGCATGCACAGGCCACGCACTAGTTTAAAGGCAGTTGAGCAGAGCGAAGGGAGCCGCACAGCCATCATCAAGAATACCGAGGGGGACTTGCCCTTCCCCTGGAGTGAGAAGGACCCCTATGCCCTGCCTGTCAGCATCGACAGAGTGCAACGCATGCTCTTGGGCCTAGGTGGGTGGCTGTTGGCAGAGCAGGAGGAGAGGGTAGACGGGCTTGCATGCTCGCTTGCTCTGTATGATATGGTCAGACCTTGCTCACATGTGGAGGGCTTGACATTTGTGACCTGACTGTGCGTGTCAGGTAGGTTTGCTGTTTTCGTACCCTTACAACTGGTCATTTGCTGTGGATTGCGTACCAGTAATGAGTTGCGCAGAGTTTTGAACAAAGGTTTTAGCTGTTGCTTGGATCAGCTGCTACCACACACACACACACACACACACACACGCACACACATATATATAGACACACACGTAAATACATACACACCATAGATACACATAAACGCACACGTACACACACACGCATGCGAGGATACGCTAATGCAGCAGTGGTGTCTGACGGCTAATATGGAAGTAGTAAAATTCCTTTGCTCAAGACTCAGTTGCTCTGCGCAGGGTTGTCTGGAAAATGCACACGTGCCTACGCGTATGTGAAGCTGCTGAAAGTTTGCTTTGGTTGCCAAAGAGGCAAGATTGCTTGTGAGTGAAACACAATCTCGTCTTTCTGTCCTCTTCCCACAGGATGGGAGAAGCCTTGGGTGGAGCAAATAGTGGACAGGATCATGAAAAACATGTTGAGAACAACGGAGGAGCGAGCACAGCAAGTGGTGAGTTCCTCTGCTTGTATTATTTCCCTGTGCGTTCGGTGGTTTGCATGGTCCATTGGCGTCTATATATCCGTTTTGCATGTGTATCGTCCGCATGCTCCTTTGCGTCCCTTTCAAGACCTTGCAATAGACGTGTGTGTATTTCCGCATGCTCTTGTGCGTCCCCTTCAGGACTTTGCAAGCAACCAGTACAAGCGTGTCTTTCAATTACGCAAGTCAGCAGCTTAGTATCTGCAGAAACCTTGCTTTTGTGCACTCAGTCTCACCTGTCTCATCCTCGCCCTGGAAAATTCTCACCCTCATTTCCATTCCCTGTTACAAATGAACGTGCTCCCTTCTGCAGCGCACAGCATTTCCATTCTCCCTTCTGCTGCGCACAGCATTTCCATTTTCTCTTCTGCAGTACACAGCATTTCCATTCTCCCTGCTGCAGCACACAGCGTTTCCATTCTCCCTTCTGCAGCACACAGCATTTCCATTCCCTGTTACACATGAACGTGCTCCCTTCTGCAGCACACAGCACACAGCCGTCATCCCCTCAACTGCATGTTCCAGAGAGAGGCTGCGTCTCACGTGCCCTCCACACACCTCTCATTGTGCTCTGTAGTGCATGTCATGCAGTAGCCTGCATCTACATGAAAGAGCACCTTTAATATGCTATTCAAAAAGCAAAGTGTAAGCCATTCATTTCGCCCACCTCCTGCACCACAGATTAACATGCTCCTTGGCACTGGGCTGAGGCAGGATGAGATCTGCAACATGGCCTCCATCAGCGTTGTGCTGTTGGGCTTGAACCCAGAGACCCGCATCAAGCCTGTCCTGGATTACCTTAAAAAGCGGGGTGTGCCAGGTGTGTTGGCGTGCGCAGCGTACAAGTGTGTATGCTGCAAATTGCACTGTTTGTATAATGTGCCAGGTGTGATGGCGTGCGCAGCAACTCAGTGTGGATGCTGCAAATCGCACTGTTATAATTGTGGAATGAACGGAAGAAAAGTGACAGACACGAGTGTATAAGCATTCATTCAGCGCTGTAGGTGCTCAAAGCATTTTTCTGCAAAGATGCATACAGCCGTGAAGCTCATTAAATGCTATCAGGAGATTTTTTTGCTGCCGAGCTGTTGTTTCCCTGACAATTAGATTCATCCATGCCTGTCATTTACTGAATGGAGTCTGCTTCCGTGCCTCGCAATGCACTTCAGCTTGCAATCATTCAGTTTTTCCCACCTGCGCCTTCTTATAGGGTTGTAGATGGCCAGAACCATATATGTACAGTGTATACACAGTGCAGTTGGCAGGCAGGGAAATCCAGTTGTACAGTTCATATATGGTGTATCAATGCGGCCCTAACCAACCTTATTCACTAAGCTGTCTGTACGTGCACTGTACAGTGATGTTTTCTTTCCTTTCTAATAAGCTGTGAACACGCACTGTACAGCTTGAATGTTATGCCTCATTATGCATGTTTTATAATTCTATTCTAAATACACCTACTTTTTATAGCTTGAAGGTCTCACAATTCTATGCCTCATTATGCATGTTTTATAATATACATATGCATTTGTTTTACAGCTTGAAGGTCTCACAATTCCATGCCTCATTATGCACTGTTCAGACGAGGGCGTGGCTGACCTGGTCCTCCAACACCCTCGCATCTTTGAATACAAAGTGGACGAGACGACTACATACTTGACAAAAGGGCGTGCGCGCATCCAGGTAGGCCCTTCTTATTTGTCAAAAGGGAAGGGGGGAGAAGAATAACGCAGGGGACAAGAAGCAAAGGCGCAATCAAAAGAAGACAGGTGTGGGTTAAGCAGTTGCTCATGTACTTTAAAACCCCTTGTTGTTTGTTTGTCTCCTAACTGCAATTTAAAAGAAAACAACAGTGCAACTTTGGATGTGAGAAAATTTCTAGCAGTCCTGCTTTCTTTGCAAGGGTGAGAGTGGCAATTGATTGCAGAAAAATAGGGCGACAATGTAAGCAGCTCGCTGTGCAGGAGGACTTAATATATCAGGTATAGGGAGAAGAAACGAAGCACTGCCACTTGGTACAAGGTTTTAATCATGTAAAATCCTCGTTTGGGTGTAGGTGGATGTGCTGCCGATTGGGCCTGAGGGTGCCAAGGTGGCAGCTGTGAACTACTTCCGAGACATTGCAACCTTTCTGGATGCCCCCGTCTCCCCTGTGGGCCCTGCTTCCTCGTAGTTCGTAGCCAGACGCATGGACTGGAACGCTTTTTTTATGATTTATCCGTTTTAAATCTGTAACAGAGACCAAAAAATCAGCAAGATGCCTAGCAGGGAAAAACATATTGGTGAAATGGAGATTTCGCGTCTGGTTTTGGGATGAGCAGGAAATCGTTTTGCCCGGAAACTGAAAAACACACCTGGAAATTGTAAGCCTGGCCAACTTCTCATAAAATTACAAGGTTTACGAAAAAAGCTTTCGCAGTAATGAAACTCTACGGATGCAACAGGGGGTAGACTTGATTTAAAAGGTGTTGCATAGATCAAGGGGAGATAGCAAACTCCCAACTAGGAGATAGCAAACTCCCTACTAGTAGTACTACGCTGAAAAAAGAAGGAAAATTGAAAGAAAAAGGGCAGCAAGAGGAGCCGGTTGGGTGAATAAAGAAGGCAAGGGGGGTGACATTAGTTGGAAAAGGTTCAGGCGGAAATTTTGGATCCAAAGAAACCACAGGGAAGCAGCGGAAGGAAAAGTAGAGCAGCAGAGCAAACAGAGGGTCGACTGAAAAAACTGAGGCCTGGGTACCCACGTTTCCAAAAGAGCATCCACAAAGGCAAGAGAAGCTAGGAGCCAGCCAGGATAAGAGCAAACTAAGCCATAGCAATGACTGGTGCGCCAAAACAGGTTCCAACACAACTCCCCAAAAGGAATTGGACACCCCTCTAAAGCGCAGAGCCTAGCTAAATAAAATCATCTCACGGCCGGGAAACCCTCAAGAGAGAGTTTTCAAGGAGAACATAAGACCTATGGATCCTGGGAGCAGAGCAGCAGTCTACGACAGACTCTCCAATGGAACAAAAACCTTAGCTACTTTTAACATTACGATCAACACAACGAACTTATAGAGCCAGCAATAAAGGAACAGAGGTGCTAAATTGCCCATTCCCCTGACGAGCGAGAAAAAATCACCACCGGAGGTGAGATTTTATCTTTCGGGGATAAGCAAGATGAGGGGGGCAGTTTTTAGCTTGTACTATAGTACATAATGAAGCGGCTGTTAGTGCTATACTTATTAAAATACAGATAATGCTGAAGAGCAGTACATAAATACTTAGGTTGCTAAAGTAAGGTAAGGTTACACCGCTATATATGCCTCTGGAGGGCATCTGCGGAAGCTTGGAAAAAGCCTGAAACCAAACCAAAAAGATGCTAGAAAAATAAGGGAAAAGGGTTACTCAGCCACAAAAGAGGCTACACCATAAATTGTTGGTTGGTTCGAAAAAGTCCTCAAACGAATTAGACTACCTTCATATTGAGGTGGGAAGACCAGCTGGCGGTGCTGTGTGAAGTCTAACAAGATGTTCATGCGAACAGTCCAGCAAAATGTGTTCCTCATCCTGAGCAGAGTGCCAGTCACATATGTCACAGATCCTGAGCTCATAATGCCTTCTATTCCTGTTATGACGCATTCTTTGGACCAGGAAAATATGGCCAAAAGGCGAAGGCAAGAAAGTGCATGGCTGAGATTGTTGGAAATATCCAAGCGAAGGTAGATAGGTAATACAGGCTTGTGATATTTTTTTCTGTCATCCCATCAGCCAGGAGCAATCCCCAAAGGTACACCAAAATGTGTGTGATATGTCCTCATAATTCTGCTGGAATGGTGATTATCATGTGGTGTCAAATTGTCAAGCTCTTTCCAGCTCCCAATGATACGTTCGTGCAAAGTGAGCTCGAACTGTTTTAGATGGATGGACTCGCGAGATCGTATGGCATTCAAAAATTGCTGAGAAGCAGGGAAATCTTGGAGTGCGTGCAGAACCTGATTAGTCCATGTATCACTTCTATTTGCAATAAGAAGGTCAGTCCGCACAACTTTCTCAAGGAGAGGATTGTTTGAAGAGAGTGAACTGTTCCAGGATCGTATGATGCATCTGAACAAATAGAGAAAATGGGCATCTGACCTGTTTCGCGGAGCACGCAGTGAGTTTTGTTCCTTTCTTGACATCCAGGAGTCTTTCAGGAAGCCAAGATGAAGGACGCATGTAGGGGTGATTTTTGAGGAATCATATGTCAGAGAAGAAGTGGCCCATACTTGACAACCGTATAGACCAACTGTCAAAGCAAAGACCTGGAAAAGCCATAGCATTGCATGTTTTCTTTGTTTGATACCCTTGCTGTCACCAACTCTGTAAACTCTGGCAATGGTAGAACCTGAAGTTGTCTGCCATCTTCTCAGCAGCTGAGAGCATGCTTCCATCACGAGTAAGAGTGGTTCCAAGGTATTTGAAATCAGTGACGAGTTCCAGAGGTGTGCCGTCGTACGTGAAGTAAGGTGGGAATTGCAGAAGTATCCCTGCTGTCAGTGTTCAGCTTGAGCCCTTTGAAATGTGTTTAGTCATAAAAATTTGTTCGGTTGGAGCTGCAGATTTTCAGCCGTGTTTGAAGTGAGAGCAATGTCATCAGCGTAATCACAGTGAGGGATCTGAACTGAATCCAGGGCAGTGGCAGCACCTCTCTGTAAAGCTGTAAAGTCAAGAATCTATTTGTCATTGTTATAAAGGAAGTACAGAAAGGGACTCAGAGGGCAGCCCAGTTTCAAGCCTCTGTTGGGTGCCACCTCCTCAGTCGCCATCAATGAGAAGGTAGAGGCATCCTGTGTACATGGTTTGGATGATATCTCTCAAATATTGTGGTTTTTTGCAAGTGTCACCAAAGTTTCTCTCTTGGAATACTGTCGTAGGCAGCAAGGAGGTCCAGAAAAGCAGTGAACACCTTCATTTTTTCCTTTTTTGCAGTAGCGAGAATGTGTCGCAGAATAAAGAGGGGTTGGTTGGTGTTCCTTGTGGGGCAGAAACCAAATTGAGAGTATGATATTTGATGTTCAGCAAGAGCCCAGTCTGTCAGCAAGTCCCTGACCACGTTTGCAAAAGTCTATAGATACAACCATTGATAGCCAGCAAACAATATTTTTGGGGGGACGTAGTTGGACCTTTTTTGTGCAGAGGCGTAATTTTGAATTTGTTTTAAAGATGTGGGGTGACACCGTCTGAAAGGAACAGATGGAACAAGTCAGTAAGAAGGGAAGGCAGAACAATTTCAGTGTGCCTCTTACCACCATCGTCCTAAATCTGCGTGCTTGATGAAAGAAGTAGAGAACGGATCAAAACCTGGGCTGGACTGCACGTTCATGTTTGAAATGCTTTTCTGGACAGTGGTAGCCAGAGTATGTATGGGGGGTAGCTCGTATACAGGTGCTTGCTCATTGCTGCGTTGAGCGTAGTGTTCATGCTCCTGTACCTGCCACCAGGGCCGGGTGGAACTGGTCTTTGTGCTGTTCTTTTGCGGTGTTCAGCTGGTTCTGAGGTCTGGTGTCCTCACAGTACTTGATCTCGACGAGGTGGATGTCACGCCAAGGTTTGCTGAGGTCTTTAAGTCGGTGCTGTCTGGGGTTGGTGGCTCTACTGGTGGCTGGCGGTGCTGCTGCGGTGCTCCCATTCAATTGCCCCCTGCCACTACGAAGAACCCACCCCCCTACGTCATTTTGTTGTTTTTGCGTTTTGGCAGCAATGGGAGTAACCAGCACAAAATCTGGACGGCTGGAGGTAAATCTGTCTTTATCTGGGAAGCGGGGTGGGAAGAGCCATTTGGGAACAACTCTGCTTTCAGCTGTTTCAAGAATCTGGAGAAGGGTATTGAGAAAGAAAATGTGATCGTTCCTTACCTGGCCAACCTCTTCCATGTTGCTTTGAGTGAGAAACGTATTTTTGCTTGTTGGAAAAAAGCCAAGATCTCCCCCCTTTACAAAAAAGGCTCTAAACTTGATCCTAACAACTACCGCATGTTGGCTGTGAGTGGGACTTTGTATAGACTGTATGCCAACATTTTGAGAGAACTGGTGACCCAGTGGTGTGTTGAGAACCAAAAAGTTCCTGACACGCAATTTGGCTTCTATCCAAACCATAGCACGATTCAGCCTATGTTCATTTTAAGGCACTTAGTCCACGCTGCCAAACAGATTAAACCAAAGGGTTGTTCCCACCTTCACACGGCCTTTATTGATTATAAACAAGCGTATGACACTATTGACAGACCACACCTTTGGGATCATTAAAATAATATCAGGATGCCCACTCACCTTATCAATGTTATCAGACAAATGTACGATGGAGACGAGTATTTTTTGATTGATGGTGCCATAACTACCAGTACCGGTAATTCCACCGTGCCTTTAAGAGGTGTAAAACAAGGTTGTCCTTTATCTCCTCTCCTCTTTTCCCTTTTTATCAATGATGTAGATGTTGAGTTTGGGACTGGCTTTATGGGTGCTGTTACTGGCACTGAGGGGCTCAGGGTAACTCACATGCTCTATGCTGACGACCCTGACAGCTAATGACCCAGTCCAATTGCAGAAAATGTTGAGACGACTGGAATTGTATGCTGCCAGGAAAGGACATACAGTAAATGTGCAGAAATCCTACATAGTTATTTTTTTTGCGTACCAAAATTCCGCAATTCCTGTTTTTCGTCTCTACAATCAGGAGCTTGAAGAGAGAGATTCTTTTTACCTACCTGGGAATGTTATTTGATAAGCACATGAACTTACATTATGCTGCGACCCATGCTTTGAGGTCTTTCAATGCAGCTATACACAGAGTGAAGTTTGTTATTGAAAAAAGGATCTGACAGGCCTCATGCGGTGTTGTGGCTTTTCAAGACATATGCGTTGTCAGCTGGCATGTATGCCAGTCAGATTGGTCTACGCAATTTCTGGAGCATGACAATGGTTTCAGCAATCCTTTGCAGGTCGCACACATAGCGTTTTAAAAGAGAAATTTGGGAATTAAATCTACTCTTGCAAACTGGTGTGTGCTTCGAGAATGCGCGCAGGAACCCTTACAATTTTACTGGTTCAGGTCAGCTGTCAAATTTCGGAACAGGATGGTTGATTCAAATAGCAATACTTTACGCGATGTGATGAAAGCAGGTATTTCCCTTGGGAATTCTGGTGCTTCTAATTGTTGGACTAGACAGATGAAGGATGCTTTTGGTGATTTGCAGAATGGCACTGTATACAGAAGTGACTAATTACAATGCAGGAAGCTGAATATTTCTAATTTGCGCATAGACTTGAGATTCAGGCATCAGGCAGTTTGGAGAGAGGCACATGATCATGACCCTTGCTCTTATTAGAAAAAGTCTGTGGCTTATCATAATTGGTTTGCTTTGCCTGAGAGACCGGTTTCTAATGCACGTGCACCATTTGTCTTGCCAAAGTATTTAAAGATGGTTCTGAGCAAAAAGGTCACAAGGAACGTAGCTCGGTTCAGGATTTGAGGACATGGGTTGAAGTGTGAAACTGGTTTATACGGCAGGAGTCCGGACAGGAGTGCACGTGTTTGCAATTTGTGTGAAACGGGGATTATATTTAAGATGAAAAACACGTTATTTTCCATGTATCGGTACCGAACATTTACGGCACCAGTTCATCCACTTATTTAATAATATTCCTGAAGGTGATATCAAAAATTTTGTTTTTCAACATAACTCAGAAGTTTACAAGTGCAGCTGTCGATCTTTTTGATTTATTTATTTGTTGGGACCTATAAGTTGAGCAGCCATGCCAGGCTGGAGGCCTTTGTAATCCAAACTAAACTAAACTAAACTATACAACCAAACAGACACGACATACATTTAGCCGAAATTAGGTACTGTGTAGACACTTCCCCTAGCTACTCAACAATCAGAAAAGGCACGACAACAACATAAGCTGCTCATGCCTTTGCTGACTCGGACACAGTAAAACCCTTAACACCATCCTGCAAGGAGCAACAGGCGCCATCTACAGCAGCCACACAAGCAACCCACTCCACAGCTTCGGAATAACTGGTTGATTAAGCCTACATGCTATCAGATCTGCAGAGACAAGACATTGAACACAACCCCCACAAATATCTAAGCAATACTTCTCCTGGTGGTGTGCAGGTCTGACCCCCACTGAAAAACAGAATTTTAATTCTCCAGGAGGGATGTTGTGTGTCTTTGCATCCATTGGGTGATGCAGAATACAAAACAACATCCTTTTCAAATCCATGCCGGTAGTGTTTACACTCTCAGCGTTTTTTTTCTTTTATTTCTTTGCATTACTTGCATATAACAATAGCGCACCCGCAGCAATAAATCCAAAAAAGGAATTTATAATTACATTCTTAGCTTCTTTTGGTTTTATGTTGAGTGCCTTGAGGTTGTGTAGCTAGACGTGCCCTCAGCCCGATGCCTTTGTAAACCTTACTAGCCCTGTATCCCTAAATCCTGTTGCTACGTAGGCACCAAAGCACCGAAGTACACAGGCTTTCTTTTTTTTGCCGTGCTTGACCTTCATGTACACGTTTGCCCTTCTTGCCATCAACCTGGGCATTATCCCCCCTACTTTCTTCTACTTCTTCCAGCCTGCCCTCTTGCTTCCTTTTTATTTCGTTACTTTCTGTTTCATCCTCGTAGTAGGAAGTTTGCTATCTCCCTTAAACACGCCAAAATAAAAATTACAAGTCAGGCGGTTTGGGTACACATGTATTTGTTCCCTTCCCTCTCTTGCACCGCTGACAGGGTTTGTATTTAGCTTCATTTCCTTCTTCTGAGACCCGCCAACCCTTCCTTCACCTTCTGATCAGATGATACACAAGCGTCGTTAAAAGCAACTTCGGGCTTCTTGTCATTAGGAAGGTTGTCAGCCTGAGCTGCCTCACTGCGTGCGTGCCTTGTCGCGGACCACCTGGGCCTTGGCCTTGGGGATAACTTATGGCTTATTAGTTGCAATGGGAGTTACCCACGTTTTTCTGCAGTGAGGCACGTGAGGAAAAACGCTGCTTTCGTTTGAGCACCTTTGAGCTTGAGTGCCCTTGCTCTGATTGTGCCTGTCGCTTGATTGATTGTGATCAAGTGCGCTAGTGAATAAAATCGGTCCAGAAGATACCCATTCAGGAATAATGCCAATTTTTTTGTGCAGGAGGCCAGGTTATTATGACTCATAACTTATGAGTGTGTGCACATTATACCCTGCCATGTGTTCATTCCGCATGCTTTACTTGCAGTCCAAGAATAATCGGGCGCATTAAAGCCTTCTGAGATGCGTCTGTAAAAAAACTTTCCCAGCGCAGGGTCAACAATCCTGCCCGCTTGCGTGGTGCACCACGTGCTTCCTTTTTTGCTTTGCCAGTTAGAAGGTGTGCAAGTCACCACCAGCAGGCCTACTATTAGTAATAAGGCCAAATTTTTTACAAAACGACATCTTGTTCCGCTGGCCTTGGAAAAGCTTCAAGTAATCGACCTGCGTCACCTGTTCCCCCCTTGAAGGTTTCCATCTGTTGCCTGTTGCCCGATTATTTCTGCCAGCTGGCAACCTCACTCAAATCCTTTCCCTCCAACCGACGTAAATATTTTTTGTTATACCATATATTTTGAAAGTATATATAAATCTGCCTGAACTTTTTCATTTAAGATTGAGGGCCTCTTTGTTGGCAATGTGGTAAGTGTTGGGATGGTTGGACATGCCTTGGTGTACCTGCATGGGTTTCCCGTGCAGCTAAGCAGCTCAAGGAACGAAGGGACGGTGCTTCTTCTGAAGGCACAGGACTCTCATCTCAAGCTTGTGCTGTAGATTTCAGCTCCGAATCAAAGCTCAGTGGTGCAAGACTTCACTGCCTTTTCCCTGTTGCAAATCTCACACAACCTCACCCAATGCACGACTGCTTGCACTGGTCTGGTCCTGTATTCAGCAAGTCAAGCAGGCAGTTGGAGCTCGGGCAAGCATAACAGCAGTGACTTTAATTGTGGCTTTCGTTATAAGCATTTCATTGCATAGACATCACTCAGAAAGTCTAGCAACGTGCCATCCATTTGTCGATTTTGTTTTGCGCAAAAATTACATGCTGACATTTAATTTCTGCTTGCATTCACCCTTGAAGTTTCCAACAAAAAATGCCTGCAACATCTGTCTAACTGTACATTCCATCAAAAATGCCTGTTCTAATTGCTTTGTATGTCCTGTACATACAAGTGAGCCTTCAGTTCCGCTGCCTTACTGCCAAGCCTTTCCAGCCTGCCTCCGTGCTTGCTTATGATTTCTGATAATGCACATGCTTTACTATGTTGGAAGCAACAGCAGCAGCAGCAGCAGCATGTAGCTTTAAAATAAAATCTGCTAAGTACCTTGGCTTACAAGCATCGTGCGCTTCTCCTGATGCAGCAGGCAAGCAACAGCAAGCAGCTTGAAATTTCTGCACCCGATTTTTTGCCCAGGGAAATTTTGTCAAGATGGAAAGGCCCCAATAAGGAACAGGGACCAGGTGCCAGCGAAACGGAGAGGGCCCTCAGGGGAATGCCCAAAATTCAGCCCGTTAACTTTAAAGGTGTGCGTTTTATCGCATGAGTGCAGACTGTGTTGACATGCGCACGCTTGCATGCATTTGTGCATGTGTATACATGCACATAGGGACAGACGTACACTCCTATCTGCAAGCCGCCCGACACATACGCGTGCAGACACACACACACACACACACAAATACGCACACACACAACAAACACAATGTTACACACACGCACACACTCATTCACATCGCGCTCTCCAGATCTCAACATCACCGCTGAGCCTTCAGACGAAGGCGAGGAGGTAGAGGAGGAGGAGGATCACGAGAACTTGTCCAGCCCCTCATCTACTGGTGGGCTAATTTGATGCACTCATAACTTGCACGCTTACGCAGGCACGTTCTCGTACAGGCACAGACGCTTGTGCCTTGCGTTACATCCCTAGAGCCAAACCTGTGCTGTCACAGTGTTGTGGTGACAAGGTTCAGTGTAGATGACACCAGCGATTTTAAGAAAGTGCATAGGTAGTAAGAATGGCCCGTATTATGCTATATAGATGGCTGTTTGTTTCGCAAAAGAGAAATGCTGAAAAGTTCACACGGACGCCGACGCAAACTTCAATCAACATACAAACACACACACACATAAAACACACACACACACACACACATAAACACACGTACACACACATGCACACACATACATACACACACAAACATACATACATAGGACGTGCCATGCCTATGAAGCGCAGCAGCTCTATCCCTCTCAGGTGAGGCCCTTGTTGCTGGTATTCACTGATCTGGTGCAGTCCCTGTGGCAAGGGCACCAACCACCAGATGGAACAACCAATGAAATCAAGATGCATCAGATATCAGGTTGCTATGTAACGGGGAGGCTGATGAGATACAGCGATCAAGGGTGGTCTCGTGGGTACCATCGGGTCTAAATGTGCTGATGTGTTGTTTGCGCATCCAGTCATTGAAAGAGGACTGTCCTCTGCAATGTGAGAGGACTGTCCTCTGCAATGTGTTGTCTGCGCATCCAGTCATTGGAAGAGGACTGTCCTCTGCGATGTGAGAGGACTGTCCTCTGCAATGTGAGAGGACTGTCCTCTGCGATGTGAGAGGACTGTCCTCTGCGATGTGAGAGGACTGTCCTCTGCAATGTGAGAGGACTGTCCTCTGCGATGTGAGAGGACTGTCCTCTGCAATGTGAGAGGACTGTCCTCTGCAATGTGTTGTCTGCGCATCCAGTCACTGGAAGAGGACAGTCCTCTAAACGGCAACAGATGTGTGTTCCAAATCTCAATGCAAAATCCAGTATGTCATGATATATGTGTGTGTATGCGTGACCCCAAAAGGTGTAACTTCATCTTCTACTACCATACCGTGCCCCCTGGCACTGCAGTACGGCCCAACATGCTGTCTTCAATGCCCTCTGTTAGTATTGTTTGCGCCCTCTATTAATACTTTTGCGCCCTCAGATTAGCTCTTCCAAACATGCCATCCGTTTTGGTATCTTTTGTAGGGCCTTCGTTGGGGCTGTGTCAAGTGCTACCACTGGCACATAAGCTCCCCCTTATTGCAGGCTACTGCTCTCCGTGTCTTTGTCTTTATCTTTCACTTTTAGGGTTAGCCGGCACCACAAGGAGCGCAGTCAGCTAGTCATGCTCATGTCATTGGTGAAAAAATATTTTTCACGCTGAGGCTTACCGCAACTTTTATTTCCACTTGTAGGGTCAGTCAGAACCGCAGCGAGCGCAGTCAGCTAGTCGTAATCATGTCCTTGAGTGCTTTCCCCCTGAATTCACGCTGATGCTTGCCGCATCCTTTTCTTTCACTTGTAGGGTCAGTCGGCACCGCAGCGAGCGCAGTCAGCTAGTCATCATCATGGTTGGCCTCCCGGGGCGTGGAAAGACATTTTTGTGAGTCTGTGCTTCTTTTGCAATTCCTTAGTGACGGAACAGTTGGCCAGCATGCATTGATAGGCCTACCGCTTTTTCTCGTTGCCACAACCTTGTCAGCATTTCCATTCATGATGAGGGGGTGTCGCTCTCTTGCCCGTGCTTTGGATTTGCATTTTATATTTTACATTCGGCCCCGTCTGAATTAGGGTGGTAGCACGTAACCAGTTTTGATCATCATAAACACCAGCGCAAGTAACGAGAAGGGGGATGCTTTTGTTTTCAAGTTGCTATTGCATTTCCTGTGAATAAGCAAGGATCAACGAGCACACACATACACACATACATACACACACACACTTGATTTCGTACCTGGGAAATCTGGTGCATCTGCGACCTAGATCAAAAACGAATGTCTTTGTAATCGATCAATTTTTGATTCAATACCAGTGCAAGCCATTATTGCCTTTCTTTTGAAAGAGCAAGGAATCAACAGACACACACACACATTTGAATTCATACTAATGAATTGTGGTGCTGTGTAAGTATCTACGAATAAAATCACAATCAAATGTCCTAGCTAGATGGTCTGGTGCAAGACAATTAATCTGTGCAGTAGGTGTCATAGCTAGATATTAAAGTCCTCTGATGGAAGTAAAGGCACAAGGACACTCAGGATACCCATAAGTCACAGGTCGTTTGTGATATTGTGCGCTTGTATGCGCTTGCCTCTCAGGTGTAACAAAATGGTGTAACAAAATGGTGTAACAAATGCGCTTGTATGCGCTTGCCTCTCAGGTGTAACAAAATGGTGCAACAAATGCGCTTGTATGCGCTTGTCTCTCAGGTGTAACAAAATGGTGCAACAAATTGGTGTAACAAATGCGCTTGTATGCGCTTGCCTCTCAGGTGTAATAAATTGGTGTAACAAATGCGCTTGTATGCGCTTGCCTCTCAGGTGTAACAAATTGGTGTAACATATGCGCTTGTATGCGCTTGCCTCTCAGGTGCAACAAATTGGTGTGCTACCTCTCTTGGTTGGGCCACAACACCAAGCTGTTTAACGTGGGCTCGTACCGGCGCCTGCAGCGTGGGCAGGATGAAGTGCAGGACGCAGCGTTCTTTGAAACCAACAACCCGGTAAGGCAGTGTCGAGGTTTCAGCAGAAGCCATGTTCTTCGAAAGTTACTCTGGTCAGACGGGATTCATCTGGTCAGACAGGATTCATCTGGTCAGACAGGATTCAGCAGGATGGTCAGACAGGATTCATCTGGTCAGACAGGATTCAGCAGGATGGTCAGACAGGATTCATCTGGTCAGACAGGATTCAGCAGAAGCAACGATGTGTGCAACTAACAGCCTAATGAAACAGCGCGAAGGAATGGGCGGGAGGATGAGGCAGAAGCACTGAAAGTACCGCTGTCATCAGGGTTTCGGCAGCCCTGGAAGAGAACGCCTTCCTTCCAGTACTGACACAATCGTCGCACTTCATGATTCACGAAACTTGGGATGGATGCATGCATTACCCAAGGGAAACGCAACCAGACACTACTTGGCAGCTCACTTGTGCCTCCACCCAAATTAAGCGTTCAAGCCAATCTTTGACAAGCGTCATTGGTATGGACTGTTTGCCGCTGTCTATGGAAACTCAGTACCAGAACTAGCCCTGCTTCTGCGTCTTGCCGGCCTGGCTCTGCCCTCTTGCAAGTCTTTCCACGGCCCGATTTATCCCATCATTATAAAACAATGATCTTACTTTCTCCATGCTGTGCTGCGACCTGGTCAAGAAACCTAACAGCATGCTCCTGGTAGCTGCTTTTCAAAGCTGCCGGCCTGGCTCACTTCATCTGCCCTCCTACAAGCCTATTGCAGTGCGTTTGCAGACTCTTTCATTCTGTGCGGCACTTGCAGCATGGCCGCGAAACCCGACAGCGTGCCCTAATGGCTGCTTTAGCAGACTTGCAAGCGTACTTGGCGGGCGATGGCCAGGTAATTTAGGTGCCTTATTTTTCCACCTCCGGCCGCTTGAGGTAATTCACGACTACATCCAAAGCTTGCTAGAATGCATTTTTAGAGCAGGTGATCTGGTTGAAGCGTCTCGCCAGCTGTGCAACAGTCACCCTTGTAGCTTCATAGCTCCCATGCACGCCTTCTCCCTGTCTCTCACAATAAGAACAACGGAGGGGAAATGCTGCACAGGCATCAAAGCTCCACTCCACACCAATTTAGGAAACGAAGCCACTCTTGTGCCTGCCTGACGCAAAAAGAGGTGTACGATGCATGAAAAGAGGTGTACGATGCATGAAAAGAGGTGTACAATGCATGAAAAGAAGTGTACGATGCATGAAAAGAGGTGTACGATGCATGAAAAGAGATGTACGATGCATTAAAAGAGGTGTAGGATGCATGAAAGGAGGTGTAGGATGCATGAAAAGAGGTGTACGATGCATGAAAAGAGATGTAGGATGCATGATCATAAGTTGATCCGGCACTTGGATTGCAAACTGAGATCTTGGTTTTGGATGTCGAACCCAGTGTATGGTGCCCTTACATAATACAGGTCGCAATTTTCGATGCCACCAACACCACAGAGGAGCGCCGTCGCCTGCTGGTGAAGCAATTCCACGGTCATTACCAGTACATGTTCATTGAGAGCATCTGCACGGACCGTAACGTGCTGGTTGCAAACTACAGGTGTGTGTGTGTGTGTGTGTGTGTGTGTGTGTTTGTGTGTGTGTGTAGCTGGGCGCGCATTGTTGTGTGGATAAGTTGCGTGCCTGCCTGCCTCAAGTAAATTGCTGCACTCTTAATTCAAAAGCCCGCATGAACATGCTGTGGCTATTTTTGTCTATTTCCACCTTGTCACAGCCCTGCCTGCGTCCAATTGCTTTCAGTGCAACACACTTCTCTTTCCTACGTCCTGATTGGCAACACCTCTCTCTCTCTCTCTCTCTCTCTATATATATATATATTTTTTTTTTTCTTTGTATGTACATGCATATGTATCTCTGTTATACACATCCTACGTGCGGTGCTTTTTCACTGCCCAGGTTCAAAATGCGCCACAGCCCAGACTACGTGAACATGGATGAAGACAAGGTGAGTGAGCTGTCTTGACAAGTGAGTGAGACAAGGGGAGTGATACAAGGGGAGTCAGATAAGTGACAAGGAAACGTGACAAGAAAAAGTGAGTGAGACACGTGAGTGAGACAAGGGGAGTGATACAAGGGGAGTCAGATAAGTGACAAGAAACGTGACAAGAAAAAGTGAGTGAGACATGGAGTGAGACAAGGGGAGTGAGCTGTATTGTAGGCAGATGTGCTTGTTTTGTGACGTTCAGTCTTACCCTACGCAGGCCCACATTTGTTTTAGAGCCAAAATTCTTTGTTTGTTCTAGGTTTGCACATCGTGATCGCTCAGCAGGTGCAGGTTTTGTCTGCGCTCACTGTGTTGTGTGTTGTGCGTGTGCATCGCACCTCAGCTTGGAGTGCAACTGTCCCTTCCGTCAAAATGTCATCAGTATCAGTACTATCAGTACCAGTATCAGTATTAGTATCAGTATCAGCATCAGTATCAGTACTATCAGTATCAGTACTATCAGTATCAGTACTATCAGTATCAGTACTATCAGTATCAGCATCAGTATCAGTACTACCAGTATCAGTACTATCAGTATCAGTATCAGTATTAGTATCCGTATCAGTATCATCATCAGTATCAGTACTATCAGTATCAGTATCAGCATCAGTATCAGTACCAGCATCAGTATCAGTATCAGTATCAGTACTATCAGTATCAGTATCAGTATCAGTAATCCCACTATCAGAATAACGCAGAACCGTGAATGTACACACCTAATATCATGTTAGTACTGTACGAAGAGTATATCACCGCCCCCAAATTATTGTTTTTTGGTGGGGGCGGTGACAGGGAGGTGGTTTAATATATTTTTATTTCTAAAGGGGCGGTTGTGGGGCGGTGGTGGAAATTAACGTTTTAAAGCAGTCCGAGCGGCAAGTGGTCGAGAAGCTTTCCGATGGGCGGTCAGGAAGCCCTCCCAGCACTCCCTGACCCCCCAGCCCCAGATCCGTCTGCCCCTGCCCCTGACCCCCAGCCCCAGCGCCAGCCCTAACTGCACCCGTTGCACCCCTCGTGAAGTTCCAGCGAAGGGGTGGCAGTTGCAGTACAAAACTGTAAAACCTTTATTTTTAGGGGGGGCGGTTGCAGATTTTGACCATGAAATTTTTATTTCTCTCAGGGGGGCGGTGGATCCATGGACGTACGGTAATATGATATCTCCTGCCACATTGTTTTCACTAATAAATGTGCGATGGCGGCACTTTTTGTGGAGGGTGCTCATTATGGAAGCCAAATGTACACTGTCCTGTGGCCTAATCCATCATGTCACCCTCAATACAATAAATACTCGATGCACTGCACTGCAGTGTAACTGTTAACTAGATGCTGCAGCATCTGAGCGCTGTAATTATTTATAGATGGAACTGTGGCTACGCTGCTCATCATCAATGCTAGGCACACCAACCGCTCACTCTGTGACTCAATTTTGGTGAAGGCGGTAGAAGACTTCAGGAAACGCATCAAAAACTACGAGGAGGTGTACGAACCCATCACTGACCGCAACCTGCACTATGTGAAGCTCATTGACATGTGGGTGTTGCACGTGTGTGTGTGTGTGTATGTGTGTGTGTGCAACCTGAATTGTGTGAAGCTCTTTGACGTGTGAGTGGTGCGAGTGTGTATGCGTGTGTAATAGTGGCATGTCCCAGCTAAGCACTGTAGTTGTGCAGGTGTCACGTCATACACACATCACTGCGTTTTCTTTGACTGACATATCAAAGGATTGGCGTATACTTGGGCGTTGCTGACATTTTGTGTACTCAATTGTGTATGGCTAATTCTCGGCATATGTGAGTGAGTATGTGTTGGATGTTGGACTGTTCAACACATCTTCACTGACATGCTGTTCAACTTGAACACACATACCTGTTGTGAAGGCAGCTAGCGTAACGCGTCATCTGTTTTAAGCAAGACAAACAATCAAGGTGCCGACGAGGACCGGTCCACCTTCTGGCAGTTTTGCATGATGAATGTTCAAAAAATGTGGTGTTTCTAATTAAGCCCTGAAAGCCATTCACTAGCTTAATTCGTAGATTCGTGATTGTTAGTCAAGGAGTATGCCCATTAGCATGGTGCCGTACTGTTTGCCTGCTTCATGAATGATGTCAGGAGTGAAGATTACGTCTTGTTTGCCTGATTCTTGAATGATGTCAGGAGTGAAGACTACGTCCTGTTTGCCTGATTCTTGAATGATGTCAGGAGTGAAGACTACGTCCTGTTTGCCTGATTATTGAATGATGTCAGGAGTGAAGACTACGTCCTGTTTGCCTGATTCTTAAATGATGTCAGGAGTGAAGACTACGTCCTGTTTGCCTGATTCTTAAATGATGTCAGGAGTGAAGACTACGTCCTGTTTGCCTGTTTGCGTGATTCTTGAATGATGTCAGGAGTGAAGATTACGTCCTGTTTGCCTGTTTGCCTAATTTTTGAATGATGTCAGGAGTGAAGACTACTTCCTGTTTGCCTGTTTGCCTGATTCTTGAATGATGTCAGGAGTGTAGATCACGTCCTGTTTGCCTGATTCTTGAACAATGTCAGGAGTGAAGACTACGTCCTGTTTGCCTGATTCATGATCCATGAATGATGACAGGAGTGAGTTAAGGTCAGATGTCAGCTTTGCACAGCGTCAGTGTCACCTTATTATTATTATGCACAGCATCAGAGTCAGCTTTTGCACAGCGTCAATGCGCTTCCCCTCTTTCGCCACGTTGCTTTCTGTTGCAGGGTCACGGGGAGGGCTCACCTCGACATTAACAGGATCTCAGGCTACATGTGAGTACAGAAGTTGCGTCTGCCGTTGCAAAGAGGCCACATGGGAAGGTTTTATAGGGATTGAATAGAGGCAACACAAAAGAATTGCTGAACAAGGCTACATGCATGTGAGTGCAGGACTTGTAGGTGCCCCACTGCATAGAGGCCACACTATATTATAAAGGATTGCATAGCGAATTGCAAAGGGGCTACTTGTGAGTTCAGGACTTACGCACCCCATGGCATAGAGGCCACGTGAGGGGATTGCATATAAGCCACATGCAAGGACTGCATGGAGGCCACATTGGGGGCATTGCATACGTCAAAAATATCCTGGCTCAGATGAAATGCGGTTGAAGCGGCTGAAACATGGCTGAAATAAGTTCAGCCGCATTTTATCCGCACGCAGCTGAACCAACCGCTTCAACCGCACTTCATCCGCATATTTGCAAAAGGAATTGCAAAAGGATTAAACACGTTGTGAGGAGCACGCATAACTTACAAATAAAGTCTGGTCTAAAAATACCAAGAACGGCAAAATGTAGGGGCCAATTTGAAGATGTACTACACAGTGCTACAATATATGATAGGAGCCCATTCAGTAAAGAATGCATCATTTGGTTATTTTCTCCGAATCAGCGTATAAAGAATGAAATAAAAGCTGGATAGAGATAGAGCTCTGCGCTGGAGGCTCGTCGGCACGAGGATTAGAACTTCAAAACGCTGCGTCCTAGGCTGCTGTTCCATGTTGTAAGCGAACCCATTAATACAAGTTATGTTCACTCACTTGTTACCTTTTGGCCATCCGACATTTCCCCCTTTATTGTCATGCTTTGTTTGCAGCCCCGGCAAGATCGTGTTCTTCCTCATGCAGGTGCGTGTGCATTCCTTTTTGTTGACCAAGCTACACAACAAGACTCATGACATAGAGGATCACTGGCTCGTTTTTACACTCATGCTGTGGGATATACGTCAGCCCTTGTATTATGTATTATGTATTATTATTTATGTATGTAGCCCTTGAAGTATCCATGCGCCAAAATGCTGAGCATTGTACGGTGCTGAGCGCTGGGGTCAGTTAACCCGTATACCCACGCTGCAACCGGACACACACACATGCACACACACACGCACACACACATACACCCCTAGCAAAAATGCGCACCCACGCACAGGTCTGCAAGGCGGGCATGACGCAGACACGGAAGATCTGGCTCACCAGGCACGGGGAAAGGTGAGAGGGGGCAACAGTTGATCTCAAGGTGCAACCTCGGAGGTGGCGCTCTTTTTTTACAGCATCGTCCACTGCAAAATGAATGCAAGCTTTGAATGGGTGCCTGCACCTGATGTGTAAGAAATGTCAATTCAGGTGACGAGCACGCTTACTTCGACGTCGTCTCTTGCATCTCCCAGTGTGTTCAACACGCAAGGCCTAATTGGGGGCGACAGCAATTTGTCGACCACAGGACGGGGCTATGCCCGCGCCCTACCAGAAGCGCTTCTGCATCGCCTGCCCATGGTAACCTCTGCTTTCTTGACATTCTAATCTGCAGAAGCTATTAGATCTGATTGCTGAAATCAGAGCAGGGGTTGACAGCACATGAGCACGCAGGCCATTTGAGTGTCAAGCCTGCAGAAGCCAGAGCTCATAGCTGAGATGGGATCAGGAATTCAGGGCAGCTGTGTACATTAGCCTATTAAGTGTTTTTGGTCTCACGAGTATTTACGCCTTCAAAATGTTAAAATTTGCCACTGGTCGCCATGCACGTGCCAAATCATAAGCCACTTTCCTGTTGGGAGAAAGGCAGTGTTAATATCATATAGGTAGCATTTTTAAAATCACATAGATGCATGCGCGTTCCCTCCTTGTTTTCTACCAGACACTCAAACAGATGCCGGTTCTCAGCAGCGTCCAGACCTTGCCCCCTTTTCTTACTCTCGTAGTCCCAAGCAAATGCCATTCCTGTGAGTGTCTGGACCTCAACCCTGAAGCGGACCATAGAAACCGCCTCGTACCTGCCCTTTCCAAAGCTTCGATGGAAGGTGAGGCGTCTTAAAGTCGCTCCAGACACTGCAATACAGTGAGAGAATGAAATTGATGCATGTTGGCGCAGATTGGGAATTAACTTGCTTCTTTGCTTTGCAATTGCAGGCCTTGGATGAGATTCACGCAGGGGCATACGGTGAGTCTGCTCGTGCCTTTTTGACGTGGTTCAAAAAAAGGAGAAACCATGCATTAGACAAGGATTAGGTAATAGGAAGGGCTTACCAGGATGCTGGCAGTTCCCACAATTGTGAAGCTCCCTGCATAAGTTATGCCTTTTTCTCTCCAGATGGGCACACTTACGACCAAATCGCCAGCGCCTCACCTGAGGAGTTCCTTGCGCGGCAAACAGACAAGCTTCGGTATAGGTAGGTTGCAACACTGCCTTTTTTACTAAATGACGGCCCCTGCATTTCTTGCTACTACTGTTGTTGTATGAGATGTTAAGGGATGTCATCACATTATGGTTGTGGGGCACAAGCATTCGGACGTCGCAAATAGCAAGTTGCTGTAGAAAAAAGGTGATTTTGTGTAAGGGCAACTTTGCTTTCGCATTCAAGCCAGATGACTTGACGAAATGAGTTGAATAAGCATTGGTTATAGAAATGCCAAAAATGCTGAAGTAGCCGATGGTAGGTCTGTACAAAGAGTTGTAGCTCAACCCTCGTGTTCATGTTTTGCTGTGTCTACAAGCTTTTCCCAACACCCTCCTGAGTTAAACATGAAATGTTCTCACTTTTTCCCCCTTGCATGTGTAGGTACCCTGCTGGAGAGTCGTACCTTGATGTGAGTACCTTGGCTACCATTTTAACTTTTGGACATTCGCTTGTGCGCGTGCATACTCCTGTTCGTTTTAGGGATTGGGCGAGGGAGAGGGAGGGAGAGGGAAAGGGAAAGGGACCGGATCCAATGTTTTGTGCAAATCGGAGGAACACTGTCTAGCATCTGTTTCAGAATGTGCAATGGAGAGGGAAAGATAGGGAGAGGGACCGAATTCAGAATCTGGCACAATTCAGAAGAGGAACGCTATCTAGCATCCGTTTTAAGATTTTACAAGTGCAATGCAATTGCTGCAGGTGATTCAAAGGCTTGAGCCCGTCGTAATTGAGCTGGAAAGAGAAAAGGTGGGATGTTAGCCCTGATTCTGAGAACAACACAAAGGACCGAGGTCCTCATGCTAAAAGGGGATGGTGCTTTGCATTCCATTTTGAGTGTCTGGTTTTAGTAGTAGTTCAAATGGTGCTTTGCGTTCCATTTTGAGTGTCTGGTTTCAGTATAAGTTCAAATGGTGCTTTACGTTCCATTTTGATTGTCTGGTTTTAATAGTGTTCAAATGGTGCTTTGCATTCCATTTTGATTGTCTGGTTCTAGTAGTGTTCAAATGGTGCTTTACGTTCCATTTTGTGTGTCTGGTTTAAGTAGAAGTTCAAATGGTGCTTTGCATTTCATTTTGATTGTCTGGTTTCAGTAGTAGTTCAAACGGTGCTTTGCATTCCATTTTGAATGTCTGGTTCTAGAAGTGTTCAAATGGTGCTTTGCATTCCATTTTTGATGTCTGGTTCTAGTAGTGTCCAAATGGTGCTTTGCATTCCATTTTGATTGTCTGGTTTGTAGTAGTTCAAATGGTGCTTTGCATTCCATTTTAATTGTCTGGTTCTAGGAGTGTTCAAATGGTGCTTTGCATTCATTTTGATTGTCTGGTTCCAGTAGTGTTCAGATGGTGCTTTGCATTCCATTTTAATGTCTGGTTCTAGTAGTAGTTCAAATGCTCACTGTTGCTTTCTCCATCGCTTTCTCCCCAGGAGTGTGTGTGCATTGTGGGGCACCAGGCAGTGCTGAGGGCGCTGCTGGGCTACTTTGCGGCAGCACCTTTGCAGGTGGGTATGTGTGCGTTTGTTTGTGTGTGTGTGTGTGTGTGTGTGTGCATCACATGTCTCTGTTACAGTTCCCTCCTGTGAGTGTGCACCCCTCTATGCTGCAACACCACATTAGGAACACAATTTCCCAGTACCTAAGAATGATTGGAGCTGAATATAATTAATGAGTAGCTTAGGTTCGAGCTCCCAATCTTTTGTCACACTGTCTTGGCCTGCACGACGTAAGAATTGCTTCCTCATCATCATGTAATGATTTAATTCACGTGACATCTCAGGACATTCCCACCCTAGAGGTCCCCCTTCACACAATTCTGGAGCTACAGCCCATGCCAGACGGCACGATGCAGGTAAAGCCTACAAAGGACTTGAATTTTGCCATACCCCCTTTTTGCTATCAACTATAAGTCTGCACCGAAAGTATAGGCATTCAATTTGCACCCACACCTCGCGTTGCAGAGACGTAATCACACCTTGCGTCGCAAAGGCGTAATCTAACACCTCGCATTGCAAAGACGTAATCAGCGTTTTGTGTGTTGTATAATTACCAGGCCTTGATGCATTTTGTTGCAGCTGCTGTTATGACAGCATTGTAGCATATAGGGCAAGTGTGGCAAGCGTTGGTCATGCTCACCTGTTAAAAACTCCTTTTAAGGTCAAGTCTTGGATTAATTCAAGCGTTGGTCATATGCTCACCTGTTAAAAAATTCCTTTCAAGGTCAAGTCTTGAATTAATTCTGCTTACTTTTTAGAATATCCTTCGAGGTTCAGCCCTAAAATATAAATTCATATTGAGATCAGGACAAAAAGTCTCGTGACATATGCAGCGCAATCACCTCAGGACTCTTTGCCTGGTATACTGCAGGTGGAAAGGATCCCGATAGAGGTTGATGTGCACAGCAACGACCTTCCCTCTTCATCTAGAACACAAAGGCCAAAGCAGATAGACGCAACGCACACGGTGAAGGTATGGGCTGTTGCTGGTGTGATTCTATTTGCCAGCTACAGCATCCCTCTTTGCGTTTAGGTGTGCTTGCCAGTGCTTGTCAGCACGTGTGTGCTGAAGGACCTGCAAGCACTTCCGTTCTCCTCCTTATTCCTTCTCAACATGCTCACTTATGTTTCTTTTGTTGTTGCTGTTGCTGCACAGCTTCCTTTTGGCGCCTCACAGGAGAGCCCCGGCTCCGACCAAAACAACAACGCTCAAAAGGGAGGAATATCGTCCGGCGGCAGTTTGCCGTAAGAATATTTTTGGCGGGTTGTGCAATAGGCAACAGGTGCAGCTCTCTTCCAGGAATTTACCTTGGCCTGTGCATCTTATGCAGCCCTCAGCTCTTAAATCGTTGCAGTCTTGTACATTTATGCGCTCACTTTGGACCTAAATAGCTACATCAGGGAGAATGTTTCTGCAGGATGGTTGCGCGTGTGGTGCGGTACGCCTTAAGACATCATGCAGATAGCTTTTGGTACTTACTATGATCATAATTGTTGTAGAGCAAATGCTCAGATTTATATTTAAGGAGGTGTGTGTGTGTGTGTGTCAAGTTAGCGGGTAGAATCCGCATCATAGTAGGTTGTTCTAGCATTGTGCCTGAGTACGTGTGATATTCCGCGACTGCAATTTAATTATGGGATTGACTAAAAAGATGGTGCACCTTGTGCAACCTAATTGACATGGTGTGTCTTGCATTGTTCGCATTTACGTATTATAATGTGCAGGCAATGGTTACAATGGTTACAATTGGGGGTGACCTTCAGCCAGGTTGTTTGGCTGATCGGCTGCTGACTGGTCTCGGCCAGCCACAAATAAATCCATAAGCTCAGAAAGAAAAAGAAAAAGTCTATTGTTCTGCTGAGAAAGGAAATCATGGACAAGTTGGTTGTTGACCTGTTGCAGCAAAAAGGGTTGGGTTGCTGAAAAGTCCTCAAAAAAAGGTGTAAACAGGAAGGAAAAGTGTTTCCTCAGCTCACAAACCCGATGGTCTTGGCAAAATAAAAGAGCATGCACCTCGTTCTGAACATGTTCATCTTCACCAGGACATTGGTCACATACGCAAGAACCATCTTCAAGCCACGCTGCTGCCTCAACTTTCAAAGTATGCG
>Ga0307968_1000415_pt1 | contig 29643 bp, 32 predicted proteins | sample OrgLakmetagen650_FD_201834 | JGI IMG/M metagenome (GOLD analysis project Ga0307968, IMG submission 201834) | Saline water microbial communities from Organic Lake, Antarctica - #650 | ecosystem: Environmental > Aquatic > Non-marine Saline and Alkaline > Saline | place: Antarctica: Organic Lake...
GCAAACGCATACCTATCCTCCTGCAGATACAGGTTTGCAGGGTTCAAACTAACTAAGGATTGATTGATGCGCAGAGTTGGGGCAAAGATGAAGCAAACGCATACCTATCCTCCTGCAGATACAGGTTTGCAGGGTTCAAACTAACTAAGGATTGATTGATGCGCAGAGTTGGGGCAAAGATGAAGCAAACGCATACCTATCCTCCTGCAGATACAGGTTCGCAGGGTTCAAACTAACTAAGGATTGATTGATGCGCAGAGTTGGGGCACAGATGAAGCAAAAGCATATCCGTGCACCTACCTCCTTGACCAACCTCTATGGCACCCTTTCAAACAAGGAAGCGTAATGTTTCATTCTTTCAGACGCCTTTTTTTTCCACATCGCCTCCAACCGCACTTGAGTATAATCTCGTACTTAGAGATCCCAGCAAATTGCCTGCCATACTCGCGTACCTGGCGATTAAACACCCCTTTGTATAAGGCTCAGGCAAACGAGGAAATCACGTGTCTCTACAATGATATGTGGCAATACACTTGATTATTCAAACGCAGGATGCAACTTGCAATTGCTCCAAGGCAAAGACCAGGGCACTCAAGACCAAAAGGACCGTGCAAGGGCCACACATAGGTTTGGCCAGAACCGTCTCTATACACCGTATATAACCAACCGTATACCGAGTGATCCTCCTGCCAAAAAATACCATATATACACTATATATATAATCCTGGCCAGCCCTTTAATCGTGGGTGCACGCAATGTTTGAATGCGATGAATCAGATGTCGAACAATGACCTGCCTAAACTCTTCCGTGCACTGGCTGGTACACTACACAAGCATACGGGCTGATGCAGTTCTAAGACAGACCAAACATGCATCGAAAGCAGCCCTTGTGCACAGTCAGATCCAAGCACTGCTATTGCCTAATTGGGGCCACCAAGCTTGAGAAGCGAGGCAATGGGACAGTGATCAGCTGATGCTCACCTCTGTTACGAATGCACATCGCACAAACATCAGCTGTTACAAATGCACATCGTACGAACATCAGCTGATGCTCACCTCCGTTACAAATGCTCACCTCTGTTACAGATGCTCACCTCTGTTACAAATGCACATCGCACGAACATCACGCTTGACACCCACACTATTGACGTATAGCACACATATACCGTATAGCACACACATACCGTATGTGTACGGTGTATACATAAACATAAAAAAGCCATTCTTTATATTTGCAGTACTCCCTACAGATGCAAATAGAGCACGCACAAACCAATTGCCACACATACATTCACACACAGCAACGCACCTCACAGCAACGGATTCACAGCAACGCACTTCATTGTTATCACAAACACACACATACACACACAGCAACACACTTCACAGCACCCAAAGCACAGACACACACGCACACACAAATAGCGGCGCACCTAATGAACTGCATAGCACCCAAACCACAGACACCATGCTCAGCGAGCAAGCTGAGGCGGTTGACAATTTGAGGCTATCAAAAAGCATGCTGTAACGACCCAAGCGCACCGTCGCCAGCGCAAAAAAAAAAGCGCTGGACATGATGAGCAGCAGCCCGATCATCTGCACGTGTGTGTGCATGTGTGTTTGTGTTTGTGTGTGCGTGTGTATGTGTGTGTACATGTGTGTGTGCATGAGTGTGCGTGCTCGTGTGCGTGTATATCTTCTAAAAGCCCGCATACCTCACTATTTGTTCCCATTTGGGTGTTGGCCTTGGCCTCCCCCTCTAGCACCTCCCCCCCACTCGCATTTAAGGCATCCACAGCAACTAAGCCTGCAATAACACAGGGTGTAGGTGGGGGTGAGTGCAAAGAGGACAAGGAGAGTGTGTGAAGTGTTTGAAAAGGTTGGTGGATATTTATGCAAGGAGGACAAGGAGAGTGTGTGACGTGTTTGAAAAGGGTGGAGTTTTAGTGGGAGGGGGAGTGGAGTGCGTGATGAAGGGTGAGTAACATGTGTGGTAGAGGGCGATCGGTGTGAACGAGCGATGCGTAGGTTGTAGGTGGGACAGCTGCTGGTGAGTCCTCTGTTGATGGGGCTACAAATAGATTAGACTACCTACAAACCAAATCACAATTAGAGTTGGCCAGAATCGCGCCAAAAAACATGAACCTCCCTGTGAGGTTATCCTGCCAGACAAGCCGTACCCTACACACAGTACATATTTACTTCTGGCCAATCCTTAATTGTACGCCTGGCTCAGGAATGCGCTTTGCGTTGCTTTCATGATTCCTGCGGCCTGTACATTTTCTTGCATAGCATTTGACTTTCTTTCAAGTTTGACTTCCTTTTTTTGAAGAGTCGACTGGACATGTCGACATACAATGCACCCATAAAAGGTTCCTATGGAGATTCCCACCCCTCTTTTGTCACAGGCAGGCTAATAAGAAACCTCAATGCCTCTACAATTCCTCCGCTGAGCTGGCATTAGTAGGACGGGCGGTATGACTAGATTTTAAAGACATCCATTATGTTTTAGTGTGTGTGTGCATGCTTTGTGTATGCATGCGTGGTGTGTGTGTTATTACATGATTTTTATGCACGACATAGGACATAGGCAAGCCCAGCCGCCTCAACTCACATGTGTGTGTGCTTCATGTATGCTTTGTGTGTGTGTATGAGTGCAAGCATGCCTTAATGCAAATAGTACATGACAAAAGGATACAAGCAAGATCCTCACCTGAACCAAGCAGCCCCAACCCACACGCCAGCCATTCCACATACCGCACTTCATGGCCACCAAAGTACACAAGCAGTGGTGTGATGAGCATGGACACCTGCATCCAGAGGAGAAGGCCAAAGAGTGGACGACGCAGTAGCAAGCGACTCTTTAAAACTGCAATGAGGCTTGTGGGGTGTGTGCTCGGCATGGACTCCTGCTGTCAAGAAGGATGGCAGAAAAAGAAAAAGAGCGCCATTGCAACTATAGTGATGCATAGGAATGCGGGACGGGATGGGCATCAAGACCCGAGCGAAGGACAACCGTTACCTCAGGTTCAAGCTTGGAATGACCTTCATCCAAGGTAGCACATCATCTAACTGCACTCTCGAACCAGCAACAGCTTGCCCATTCCCCTACCTTGCTTGAGACTGAATGCTGGGCTTCACCGCTACGTGCATACCGCTACGTACCATAAAGCAAGAGAACAACATACGTACACAGAGAACAACATACATACACAGAGAACAACATACATACACAGAGAACAACATACATACACAGAGAACAACATATGTTACACAGAGAACAACAGAAGGCAAGAGAACAACATAGACAAGAGAGCAGTGGCCCACACCTGGTTTAAGAAGGCTGTCTTGGTTGCGCTGGTCAGCTGCACACACAGTGGTGTAGGTGTTTTCATTTTAGTGACATCACAGGTTCATATTCATGTGGTGTAGGTGTTTTTTCATCTTGGTCATATCACAGGTTTTTCTTCATGTGGTGGAGGTGTACATTTTAGTCACTTCACAGGTTTATGTTCATGAAATTCCTCCTTGTACCGCCACAGAAAATGCACAGGGACGTAAGGAAATTCCGGTCATGCACAGTTTTGAGAGGGAGCAGGCACTTTACAGTATACAACCAAAAAAGAACCAAGCATCTACTTCACCCTGGGCGTGCGTGGGTATCAAATACAATTGTCACGAAAAGGGCTATAGGTTGCTGCCGCCCCCCGTCCCTTCCCCCTTCACAAACACAGGCAAACACACACATACACACACGGGCATTGACGAAGCCCCCCCCCACACACGTACCTCCATACATTCACACATCACATGAATAAGCGTCAGGGCTGCACACGTTTTGCTCACCTGCACGCCAGCGACCTCAAGCCCAAAAGCCAGGCACATCCACAGCCCCACCTGCGGTGTAATAATGCAACAGCACACACAATTGTGTGACCAATCATACACACATAGAAGAGACAGCACGCACACACACATACACACACACTTAACCTGTCATGTATACACAGATGCGGCAGAACAGACGTGTACGTTGTAGTGTACACTTTCTGCGCATGCGTTTGGGCTGCAAAATCTCTTTGATTGGGTGGGGTGCATTCACTCAAAGGCGTCATTCATCAACGAGTTAGGTCGAAAAGTTGGAGATGTACCAGTTAAGCCAAAGGCATCCGAAGAGGATGTTGAAGATGAGAGCGTGCTTATAAGCAGCCTAGTATACCACGCTAGCAAATTAATCCCTGATTGTGATCAAAATGTCACTAATCATACCTACACACGATCCACTGACAGGAAATGTACCAAGGCTAGCAAGTAATGCCTTTTCCTTTTCTACACCACACACCTCACACCCTGCTACCCCCAAGCTAGTGCTCCTCCAATTCAAGCACGCAGCCAGCATTTTTTCAACAACGTTCCGGGGCGCCCGCCACGGGGCTTCGTCAATGCCTGTGTGTGTATGTGTGTGTGTTTGCCTGTGTTTGCCTCTGTGTATGTGCATGTGTGTTTGCCTGTATTTGCCTGTGTGTATGTGTGTGTTTGCCTTTGTGAGATTGCCTGTGTGTGTTTGTCTGTGTGTGTGTGTGTGTGTTTGTGTGCACACATGTGCATGCGTGTGTGTGCTTTATACAGTGAGCGTGTGCAAAGAGCACAAAGGGCACAGACCCCTGCAAGAGGAAATGTGAAATGTGACCATCCATTCTCATGTGTACGTGTATACCCATTTGTGTACGGCAACAGCATCATCAAGAGAAGAAAAAACTACGCAGGCAGAGACAACCACGCCACGCAAACTCAGTGTTAGTCATAACTGACAACATTCATCCACGTATCCAGGAAACATACAGCTCTCACTGTCAAACCACAAAGCCTTTCTTCAAATCTCGCACGCGAAAAACAAACGTAAATGACCAGGTTGGCGAAAACCAACCAGGTCAGAGGGGCCATCTGAGGCCCAAAATGGGCATGATGAATTATACAATGACTCGAGTGCGACCAAACTGGCAAGCTCCAATCCTTGTAAACTCTGCACTGTGCCTTTGCGTGTAAAATTGAAGCTAGTCAGCTCTGGCGAACAAGCTGAGATCGCTGTGGGGTGCATGCTGATTCAAGACACCCACACTCACACGTAACAGTGCCAAGGCACAGGACGATGTAACAAAAGCGTAACTGTTTCGCTTCACCGTGTGCATATACCAGTCCCTGCAGTGCTTGCAGCCCTCTTCCTTAACACTCACATTGCAATTCAAAATCACATACAAACTTGTACACACACGTGCAAACAGTTGGACCTTATCCTCCTCACCTCCTGCATGTGACGCGGCTGCCACACTGTATCCCCCCTGCTCAGGATCGTGACATGCGCTTGCCTTGACTAAGCCCTCTTTCTCATCTGGTTGGAAAAGTGTTTGTGTGTGTGTTAATGTGTGCGCCTGCAGGCAAGTTTTGTGCGTAAGTGCTTGGCTTGACAAACCCTTTTAAATCGATGAATAAAACGTGCATGAATGTGCAAAACCTGAGTAAGTTCTGGAGCAAGATAAATGAACTGCCTAGAATCTGGCTCAGGATAAAAGGAATTGAATAACAAAGTGCAATGCATGCTGCATGAAGACAGGAAAATGCTCATTTCCCTCTATCTGCCTCTGCGCCATCCGCATTCAGGCACTAGTCACACTAGTGTCTATGACTCTTTGCCTCTATGCAATCTACATTCAAACGCTAGTCACACTAACGAAAACTAATACAATAGTACAAACTCAGCACTTCATACCCCCCAAACAAAAGCTTTGAAAATCAACAGCGCTGCTTCCTTATCATGTCGCGCACCCTTAAATTAAGCCTGCCCCTCTACCTCATACACACACACTTGCACTCTATCTCATCTCTTAAGTGACTACACACACAATGAGTTCACACTCTGAGCACATACACACACACACACATACACACACATACAAACACACACACGCACACCTGCATCCTCTGACAACAAGGAGGCCCCATGATCTGCCTCCGGAGAACCCCTACTGCTCGCTGACGATGCCAAGTTGGCAGTGATCAGGAAAAAAGCAGACAGTACCGCTTGAAGGGCGTTTAGAAGGGGGGGGTCAGGGGGCCTGCGTGCAGACACGAATTGGAAGAGGAAGGCGTCCGTAAGACAGTGGAGGAAACAGACGCTGTGTTTGAGGGCGATCAGAGGGGGGGTTGGCCAGAAGGCCTGCGTACAAAGAGTGAAGGAAGAGAGTTGGCTTGGGGGTTTCTGAGTCCGCACGGGGAAGCACTACACACTGGCTCTGTAAACAAACTGGCGGTAAGAGTTCAAAACTAGCCGCACCATTTTAAGGGTGTCTACAGAGGGGGGCTTGAGTCAGCAAAGCGCACATGCTGGTCCACAAAAACAATGTCAACAACGCATGCTGGCTGGCGTCGACAAATCTAGGGCCTCTAGCTTTGCACGTATTTGTCCTATCGAGGCGTAGGGCCTTGAGAGGCAGGGAAGGTAAAGACCTGCTGTGCTATGTCACATCACGCGTGCTCTATTGCCTGACCGGGTGGCCAAAAGCATGGCTGTTGTGTACAAGCCTGGCTGGCCACAAGTCAGAGTGTTATAGCAAAAGCTAGCAAATGCTTTTTGCTCGTCTGTACGCCAATCGTTGCAGAACAGGCTGTACGCGCTGCTGTTCATACATCAGCCATGCTTCAGCCAACAGAGGACACAACTCACTGACGCCACAGATACAGAGCACACTCACATCTCTGCTTGGTACAGCAGCCTGAGTGCAGGCGTCCAGCTGCCCCATAGCAGGGCCGTGGCAAACAACGCAAAATAGCCCACATTCTCGCGGCTAAAGGTAGTTGCTACAATTTGACGAGCAGGGCATGTGTGTGTGTGTGTGTGTGTGTGTGTATGTGTGTGTATGTGTGTTTGTGCGCGCGCATGCATGTGTGTGTATATGTGTGTATATTTGTATATTTGCGTGTGCATGTTTGCAAGCGTGTTGCGTATAATGCATGTGTGTTTTTCTATGCCTGCTTGCATGCCTGTACATAAATCTACATGTGTGACACTATGAAACTTGAGGGATAGATACGATCAATGTACAACGGTAAGAACACAGGCGTTGCGGGCGTCATGTCAAGTAAGGATGGGATTGATGTGGTTGAACGCAAGCGTACATTTCATTCCTTGCAGACGACTGCGTTCCAGTAGCACAGATGTGAATACTCTTTTTGTTACAGGAGAGTGCTCATAAAGGTGTTGTGCCTTTTGTGCGGATGCTTGTTGATGGCCGTGCATTGGATGTCAGGGGCTAATTTGCATGCATGTACTAATACCTTGTACTCTATTTTGACTGGTCTTTTTCCTTGGAATGGTGAGCGGTGCATGTCCCTCTTTGCCCATGGCTAGAGACTCACAACATTTGGTCATGGAGTTCTCGCATTTGATTCTCACTCCACTGTTCGTGAGGTGCATCAAGGTGCATGCATCCTGCCCAAAAACGCAAACACAAAACACAAAGCCCTAGAAACAAACGCAATTGCTATGATTAAACTGTAGTATATTAATATTAAAAAGCTAGCACTACCTAACTTTCTCGATCAGAGTATGCAAGCACATTTTACAAGGGGACAAGGTCTGCGTTCTCTCTCTTCTTCCACCCTCTCGTTTTCAGCCCCTAGAGGATTCCACAGCTACACTGGGGTGAGGTATCCTTGAGCAATATGTACTACGGTTACCTTAATCTGCACTCACACCATTCAAACCGCTCATACAATCCAGGCTAGGACACATAGCACCCACTCAACCGCTCGCCAAATTATCAGCAGAGCCGGGGGTGTAGATATGATTGGAGGGCTCCTGAACAAACTTGGGGTATGTGGCTCTTCACACACACACATACACATACACACACTCGCCCACACAAACACATACACACACACTCTCTCTCTCTCTCTCTCTCTCTCTCTCTCTCTCTCTCTCTCTCTCTCACACACACACACACACACACACACACAAAAAAGCACATGCACACATACAGGCACGTGTGCACACAAAACACTCACGCAAATACAAGCTGTACATACATGCACGCACGCACGTGCACACAATATTCCACATTGCGAATATTTGTCCTGAGGCAGCTCTGTCTGTTAAGTGAGAGTTCTGAATTTATGTAGGCATCACATGCAGCCCTGCATTGTGGCACAACAATACCGTTCCTACTGGTGTGAACTTCATATGAAGTTGGGGCAAACTGCCACTTTAGTTGCGGATGGTAAGTCTGACTAAATTTTGCATTTCTAACACTGAATAAATACAGATCCAAGGTGCACCTGTCTCTACTCCTGGGGGCACCAAGAGCACACCACCAGTCTGGTTTTCTGGAACTGCTCCGACTTGGGAGAGTCTGCAGAGCATGGTGGAGTGAGTTCATTTAAGCAGCTGTCTAGCTTGTACCCACGTTTTTTGTGACAGTTCCAACTCCAGCCCTCTGACTGATAAGCAATGTGCAGACATTTGCACTTGAAAAACGTACGTGCATACACGCTTGGCTCAGATGGCAGCTTGCAGAGGCTGTAAAAGTGGGGACATTCAGATTCTCTCTCGTCTAGGGTCGCTGAGGAGGACACCAATCATCCTCCTCTGCTGCTACTGCACAGAGGTCAATTACTGTGTCGTGCAGTGCTAGGATGGCGGTATGTGTTTGCTCATCTGCCGGAAAGCTCCCCGTTCTCAATACTGCGTGATGGGTGTGCTTTAGGTGTTTGCGTGCACTTCTTTTGAGCTTAACTGGCGTCGCTGGCTGACTGCGGAGGGCCAGTCCTAGGAAAAAGGAAAGCCCTGTCGTCTCTGATCGGTGTCCAGCGGTAACTTGGAAGAGGAATGGGTCACGTTTCACCTTATCCCTGTCTCAAAACTCCGTAACACATTGGCATCTGCCACGATTGTACTCATGTGCATGTACAGCAGCAAGCCCTCCCAAAAGCACCTACCAACGCACATTGCTCACAGCACAGAAGCCATCCCTTCACTTCCTAAACCACAGCCCTCCGTAATTTGTTTGCGTGCCACTCTGTGTGTGTCTTGTGTGCAGGGCAAAGCAACAAGGAATATATGACCAGTGAATTAACGGCCCGTGGTCCTCACAGTCTTGTGCGCACTTTACTACTTTGGGTGTGTCTCATGTGCAGAGGGCGAAGCAGCAAGTTAAAACAGGACCAGAGAAGTATTGTTTCGTAGTCCTCCATCACAGCTATTTGCTTCTCTGCCTGTGTCTCATTTGCAGGGCGAAGCAGCAAGCGTTGGGGGTTGATTTCTGGGCAGACCCAAACACGGCACCCAACAACGCAAAAGCTTTGAAACGCAACTTTGGGCAGCCGGTGAGGAGGAGGAAGCAAAGGACAGAGCAGATTGTTCATGTCTGTGACGTTGCCAGAGTGTCAAAGAACTGCACTTGCTTGTATTGGAGCATGTATGTACCATTCACACACAGTATGTGTGTACCGTACCATTCATACACAGCATGTATGTACCTTTTACAATTTTTTATGCACCATACCAGACCATTCACACACAAATGTAAGACCACAAACAAAAAACTCTCCTCTTGCATGGCTGTGTCATGCTCGCTCAAACGCAGACAGTTGCATCTTGACATCCTGATCATTTGATAATGTGTACACGCATCGTACCCACACTTGTAGGACTCTGCTATTCGCGTGAAGCTGTACCGTGATCACGCTTCTTGGTGTCCTTGTAAGTTCAAGCAGAAGCTGTATGTCTATGTTTGTATGATTCTGTTTGTGGGTTTTAATCAGGGTTGTTTGTGATGATAGGTATAGACTGGGCGTGTCCCACAGAGAGGCATACACTTGTTGGAGCTTGCCGTGTGCTTTTCTGGTAGCTGCTACAGCTGTTGTATCCCTGAGAGAAAGAACAGAAGTGGATCGTGTGAACAGTAACAGCATGATCAGGTTATAATGCTTTTGTCTACATTTGTGTGAACAGTAACAGCATAATAAGATGCTTTTGTCTACATTTGTGTGAACAGATAAGATGCTTTTGTCTACATTTGTGTGAACAGTAATAGCATGATAAGATGCTTTTGTCTACATTTGTGTGAACAGATAAGATGTTTTTGTCTACATTTGTGTGAACAGTAACAGCATGATAAGATACTTTTGTCTAAATTTGTGTAAACAGTAACAGCATGATGATCAGGATAAAATACTTTTGTCTACATCACCCAGTGGGTGCAGAGGCCACGCACCTGGAGAATGAAAGTAGGGAGGGCATGCTGAGACCTATGGATTGCCTCGGGTTTTGGAGAAAAAGTTCCTGGATATTTGAGGCCTGAAACTTCAAGTTAAGCAGAGGAAAGCGCAGTAGGAACTGAAAAGTATTATAGTGCGCCACGCGCATGAGATCACTGTGTCATGTATCAGCGGTAGTGTACCAGTACTGTACCCATTTACCCTCAGCACACTCCCAGGATGACCCACCTCTGTTTGCATGCAAACGCAGACTGCCACAAGATTTGGTTGCAGTTGGAAGAGAAGCGTATCCCCTACGTTGTAGAAAAGGTGATTTGCTGCGCTGTGTGCCTAGCAGCTTGCAGACCTCGTTACGTTGGCATCACATGACATGCTGCTGCAGTGCCCATTGCTGTCGGTTTTCCTGCATTGGGAAACACCCTTTACTGGAAATGAACACACAGTAATGAACACACAGAAATGAACACAGTAATGGACACAGTAATGAACAGTAATGAACACACAGTAATCTGCATGCGTCGTTGCTTATGGAATTATTTTGGTGATTTGGCAGACAAGCATCTGCTGCTGCTGGCACATTATTGTTTGTAACTTTGGAGAGCTAAGAACTGGACATTGCACTGTGATGACGCGCATGATTATACTAATCAATGTGAGTTGGATTGCTTATTATTACACATATGCAATTAAGTTAGCTAGTAGCTTTTGGGTTGCTGAGCAGTATGGCAATAGCAACGCATTGATACACGCTGTACTGCAAGGTGATGTACTGCAAGGTTCCATTTGCCAAACAACAACTGAGGTGTTGTGTTGGAAATGTACTGTAACAAGCCAGAGCCCCCCAAACTCGCACCGAAGCATTGTTCATGTGTAATGCATTGCAAAGGAGTACGGACTACTAGGGCGAATTTCCCCTGATTCTACACCCAAGCACTGTTTCCTGTGTGACACACAACAAGTACTGCAGATCAGCATGTGCTGCTACGGGCAATTAAGTATCCCTGAAGTTGCACCAAGCACTTTATCTTGTATGACGCACACTGCAGATCAAAATGCGCTGCTAGGGCAAATTATTAGGGTTGGCCAGAATCGTACTTACGAAAATACGGCGTATCTGAATACGCCGTATATTCGTATCCATATATGGAAATTTCCGACCGCATCCGTATCCGTATGACCGTACGTGGGTTTTGGCCGACCGTATATATACGTTGTATTTGCGGTCTAAACCGTATATGGACCATATTTGCAGGTGGTGCAGCGTTCGATTCCCAGCAATCTTTTTGGCTCTTTTTTGTCGATTTTCTTTTTTATCGCGCCTATTCTTACTGAGCTCTTCCTTTGCTTCCCTTTTCTATAGATGCATGTGTTTTGCATTGATACTTAGTTTTATTGGTGTTTATGATAGTTTGAACTCCCTTTTGCACTGAAAAAAGCCTTTTTTGGTCTTTTTGGCTTGAAGCGGGCCTAGCTCCCGAAGCATTCTCTTTTGGTATAAAGATTGGGTCATGCGTACTCAACTTTTCAAAAGCTGCAAATTGACCCCAATATGGATTAATTCTGAGTGAATCCATTTTCCCTCGTATACGGTACATACGGATATACGGCGTATATACGGTCATATACGGCGTATATACAGTATATGGAAATCCCATGTACGGTTCTGGCCAACAAATTATTAATCCTCCACCAAGCAAATTTTCCTGTGTGATGCACACTGCAGATCAACATGCGCTGCTACGGGCCAAAGCCCTCCTCATTCACTTCCAAGGTACGCAGCCATGGGTAAATGAGAGGAGTCGGAAGGGAAAGGAATAGCACTTGGTCAGGGATAGCTCTTGGGGGGAAAAGAATGCAAATGAGAGAGGGTGTCAGACCGCACTCACATAAAATGGAAATCTTGTGTCCTCATAGAAATTTATAACTCGTGTCTCTGTACGTACATCCAGTTCAGGGTGTGCTCAATATCTTACCTGTTTCTGCCCAGTTCTGTGTGCATACACCGTTTATAATCGTGAATTGTTTGGACTATGGAGATTTGAATTACAAGGAAACCACGCAGTCATCAACAACACCCTTGCATCTTATAAGGAAAAGGAGCCACTCGAATTCTGGGCATTGTACGACTCCAATGCAAGATGACCAATCTTGTTTGGCACAAATACCTAGTAGGTTCAATGAACACCCTGAAGGCAACCTACCTAGGTTCAATGAATACCTCAATGACCTCAATGACCTCGATGCATACCTAGGTTCAATGAACACCCTGATGGCAGCCTACCAAAAGTTCGCGACCCTGCTCTCATCGATCGTCTTCGTGCCAATTGCAGCGCCATCAGAAAATGTGATCTAGATAATTGCTACCCTGCAGGTCTTTCAGGAACATTTCGTAGCCCAGTGGATGGCCAATCGTATCGTTGGTTTATTCACACACACAGGTGGTTTGCTCATTTCAGTAGGTTACTACAAACAGCGTCATCAGTTGGTCCACATGCATTGACACGTTGGCGGTTTGCAGGTCCCCAGTGGGTTGCTGCCGGTGATGGAGCTCGATGGAGGGCCACCCATCACTGAGTCCTTAAAGATCATGATGCTCCTTGAGCAGGTATGCGGTATTTTGCCCTGCAGGCATGCTCACACAGACAAGAGCATGCACGCTTTTGCTCACGCACACACACATACACACACAGACGAACACACACATACATACACATGAGCACACATGCAAGCACATGCGCATGCGTCCATGTATGCCCACGCAAAGGCATACAAACATGTACACACATTTAGTTTACACGCATATTGCGAGTCAAACACATCTTGCACGTCACGGATTGCTCAGGAATTCTTCCAAACATTGTGAAGGAACGTGATAGGAGGGAGCCGTGATGTGTGCACATTATGAAACCCGAAAGTGCACGCGTTGGGATTCACCACTCTGATATAAAATTTCACAACCGCACTATTACAACCATTCAGGACAGGGGAAAAAAGTGTTGAAAAAAGCAATCAGAAAGCATCCCTCATGATCGGTAAATTAAAAGAGCCACCTTTGTACCCTGTACCATAGAATTCCTCGAATGGCAGAGTTCAGAATTCATAAACCAGCAAACGCAGTGACCACTTATTGATAGCATTGGCATAGATATGTATATATGGTGTATGCATGGTAATTTTGGCAGGGAAATCACCAAATATACAGTCTTGTACAGTGTATTTACACGGTTCTGGTCAACCCTACTTATTCACAACAATCACGCTGGAGCCCCTGAAGAAACGTCCCTCATGACCAATTTTGCACAACAAAAAACAACACCCAGGAGTTTCCAGAACACACGCCCCTCATGCCCAGCGGCAGCAGCCAGGAGAAGCAGCGTGCAGAGCAACTGATGCGCTTGGAGCGTCGTCTGTTCTCAGAGTGGTTGGGCTGGTTGTGCAGGTGAGTCGGACGACGGTGTTGGATACAGGCTGCCATCATGAAATTAGAATGCTGAGTATATGGGGCGTCCTCTGTTACCAAATGATATAGGACACATGTCTCGTAGGTGAGCAAGCAAAGGGGTGGATCACCATGCCGATTGCAGGCACCTCCAACGAAGGATTGCCTGTTGGCTTTCCATCTTAACTTGTTGCTCTCTTTCTTCACACTTTCACGCATTTGCATAAATTGTTACACATATGCTGCACTCAACTAGGGATTGCCTACTGGCCCTTTTATCAATTTCCTGCTCTCTTTCTTCACACTTTCACGCAACAGAGTCACGCAACAGCATACATTGCTACACAAGTGCCGATTGCAGGCACTTCCAACGAGGGATGGCTTGTTGGCCCTTCTTCTTAACTTTCTGCTCTCTTTCTTCACAACCTTCACGCAATTGCACTTATAACAACATTAATTTCCAAAGCTTTCACCTCCAGCCTTTTGAGATTGAGCAGTTATCTCAGGCAGAGTTTCTTTGTCAGTATTCAGACTCAACCAAACAACCCGCCTGCCACGCCCATTGTGGCTAGTTCTGCCTCTTGCCCAGCGAACTATTTTCATTGATGCTTTGCTACTGCCGTGCTGATTCATTGTAGTCTAGAGAAAGTTGCCTACAACCTGAAGCACTGCCACTGCTTCAATGCCGCTTCTTCCCTTCACTCTGCTGCAACATGTTGCAGGTTTGGGGTAACGCATATATACACACACGCACACACACACGCACGACACGGACATACACACACACGACACACACACACACGGCACGCACACACACATACATACACACGACACAGACATACACGCACACATACACACATATACACACACAAGGCACACACATACTCACACATACATACAAGGCACGCACGCACAAACACACACATACACACAAGTACACACACTGGCATTGCTGCGCCGCAGTGACTGGAACCAGGCCTCAGGCAGGACTCGGTGCGAGGCAGTTCTAGACGTTATCGACCAAGAGATGAGGGCGGCAGGGGTGCGTGCGTGTGTGTATGTCTAGACGTTATCGACCAAGAGATCGTGTGTGTGTGTGTGTCTAGACGTCATCGACCAAGAGATTGTGTTTGCGTGAATGTGTGTGTGTGTGTGTCTAGACGTTATCGACCAAGAGATGAGGGCGGCAGGGGTGCGTGCGTGTTTGTGTGTGTGTCTAGACGTAATCGACCAAGAGATTGTGTTTGCGTGTATGTGTGTGTGTCTAGACGTTATCGACCAAGAGATGAGGGCGGCAGGGGTGCGTGCGTGTTTGTGTGTGTGTCTAGACGTAATCGACCAAGAAATCGTGTGTGCGTGCGTGTGTGTGTGTCTAGACGTTATTGACCAAGAGATGAGGGCGGCAGGGGTGCGTGCGTTTGTGTACGTCTAGACGTTATCGACCAAGAGATCGTGTGTGTGTGTGTGTCTAGACCTTATCAACCAAGAGATTGTGTTTGCGTGTGTGTGTCTAGACGTTATCGACCAAGAGATGAGGGTGGCAGGGTTGCGTGCGTGTGTGTATGTCTAGACGTAATCGACCAAGAGATCGTGTGTGTGTGTCTAGACAGGGGTGTGCGTGTTTGTGTGTGTGTCTAGTCGTAATCGACCAAGAAATTGTGTGTGCGTGTGTGTGGGTGTGTGTGTCTAGACGTTATTGACCAAGAGATGAGAGCGGCAGGGGTGCGTGCGTGTGTGTATGTCTAGACGTTATCGACCAAGAGATCGTGTGTGTGTGTGTCTAGACAGGGGTGCGTGCGTGTTTGTGTGTGTGTGTGTGTCTTGACGTATTCGACCAAGAGATCGTGTGTGCGTGCGTGTGGGTGTGTGCGTCTAGACGTTATTGACCAAGAGATGAGGGCGGCAGGGGTGCGTGCGTGTGTGTATGTATGTCTAGACGTTATCGACCAAGAGATCGTGTGTGTGTGACTAGACGTTATCGACCAAGAATTTGTGTTTGCGTGTGTGTGTGTGTGTGTGTGTGTGTGTGTCTAGACGTTATCGACCAAGAGATCAGTGTGGCAGGGGTGCGTGCGTGTTTGTGTGTGTGTCTAGACGTAATCGACCAAGAGATCATGTGTGCGTGCGTGTTTGTGTGTGTGTCTAGACGTTATCGACCAAGAGATGAGGGCGGCAGGGGTGCGTGTGTGTGCATTGTTGGGCTTGAGGCTGCAGTTATAATATTTGCGTCAGGGAGTGTTAGAGCGCTGATTGGGGCAAGGCAGTGTGAGAGTGCGAGACGTGACGTGAGTGGACAAGGGATGAGGGCGACAGGAGTTTACACTTACGAAGGGTGATTACACAAACACGCACCCCTGTATGTATGTGCGTGCGTGCGTGTATAAATCTGTACACAAGGTTGACTGCAAACTATTCCTGGTGCCAGCTGTTTTAGTGTTGGTATGACGAGAACAGGAATCAGATGCTGCAAACACTGCTGGAGCTAGCGGGTATGGATCTGTGTGTTCTGTGTGCTTAGTGAGCTTTTGGACTGCAAATAATTGGCAAGTGCGTAATGTGTGTTGCAAGTGCTCTGTATTTCAGCAACAAGTATGTTTGAGGATGTTTGCACTTGGTGTTGCTCAATGAGCCTCGTTCGACAAGCAACACAAAATTGCCGCTTTTGTCTTTTAGTGTCGCTCAGCCAATTGCTTAATGGTTAGTCTGCATACACTTTGAAAGAGGAACCTCTGTGTTCCGTTTGCTCGCACTTGTGATGTGCAGCACGTGCGTGCAAGGCTAATAAGGCCAAAGGTCTGAACCCATTGTTAGTGGGTAGACACGCAATGAGAACCTGAGATCAACATGTGCTTCAGCTAATGTAGCTCAGCAGGCACATCACGGCTAGCGTAACTCAGCATCAGCAGAGCATCATGGCTGGCATGCCATCAGCCATCCGCCCAAAAACTTCACATGCTATTATTTCTCAGTGTTACGGTTAGCTCAGCATCAGCTCAATAGTCATGGCCAACAAAGCGGACGAATTAAGCATGTACATGCAGGGCCCCTTTTTCTTCGGAGAGAACATCAGCTTGCCTGACATCAACATGCTCCCCATGCTAGAGCGCATGGTGGCTTCTTTGGTGAGTCTCTCTTTGCTATCAATGGTGGCTTCTTTGGTGAGTCTTAGAGCATGGTGGCTTCTTTGGTGAGTCTTAAAGTGCATGGTGGCTTCTTTGGTGAGTCTCTCCTTCCTTTCAATCGCGCACAGATATTGAAGGCTGGGGTCTACAAGTATTTGATAACAACAACGCTGCAGCTTCCTCAGCATGTCCCTTTGCCTTGCATTTTTTCCAGAGGCGTCTTGGCAACTATTCTGCTTGCAATAAAGAGCTTGCAGAAGAATTGCCATTGCTCTCTCACCCATCAGGACCTGTGCATCCGCTCACACTTGTCCACACACACACACACACACACACACACACACACACACACACACACACACACGCACACGCACACACATACGCACGCACATACACACACACACACACACACGCAACACACACAAAACAGGCCTACTACAAGGGATTCTTTGTGCGGGGCACGGGGAGGTGGCCAGGCATTGAGGCCTGGTTTGCAGCCCTGGAGAAGCGTCCAACCTACTTGGGCACGCACTCAGACTACTACCAGCACTGCCATGACTTGCCGCCACAGATGTGTGGTGTGTGTGTGTGTGTGTGAGAGAGAGAGAGAGAGAGAGAGAGAGAGAGAGAGAGAGAGAGAGAGAGAGAGAGAGAGAGAGAAAGAGAGAGAGAGAGAGAGAGAGAGAGAATGTGTGTGGATGTGTGTGTGTTTGCATCTACGTACGCGTGCATGAATCTGTGAACATGTGAGTGTGTGTGCGTGTGTGCATGCCTATGTATGTGTGCCCGCGTACTTGTGTGTGTTGTTTGTGTATTTTGCTGCGTGTGCGTACTGAGTGAATTATTATATAAAAGAGTGTGTGTCTGGTGGACAGCAATTGAACAATATGTAAATGTATAATATAACCTGATGAAGATGAGGGGCTTAATCCAGGTGAAACATGGCTACACTCTGCTCTTTGGTACGCAAGTGTGTTAAAAGGCGGTGTATTTGTTAGTTGTCTGTAATAAGCCAACAAAAATACCTTGGCAATGGTGGCTTGGGATTTCAATCGCCCTAGCAGGCTACTAAATCAATATGCAGAGCTGGCCAGAATTGATCAGCACATCGTGTATGACCCTACATTTTTCGCTGCACCACGCACTGCAGGCTGCTGTATTATCAGCCTCCTGCCTGCACCTGCCCAGGCTGAGCTTAATTGCATATGTGCAGGCTGCTTTGTGATGTGTGCTGCGGCATGTTTGCTTCATGACCCCCCCCTACCCCTTACTCATTGACCTCCTCGTGATCGCCCAGGATGAATTGGCAATTGATCCATCCCTTACTTGATCACTTGACCACTTTGCACTTGGCCTTCTCACCTTCTATGCAACTATGCACACCACAGGCCGCAACTAGAGCAATGAAGGCCTGCCTATAGCTGCCCAGGTTCACAAATTGATCAATTTATCGCACTTGCAAGCTGCCGCCTCCTCTCTTTTCTCGACCTGATCACAGGCTGCTACTTTATTGATGAGGGCCTGCCTGTAGCTGCTCAGATTGATGGCTTAGACGGAGAGAGCTGGAAATTGCCGCTGGCTCCCTTGTCAGCCACCTCCTTGCCAGAGCCCTTTTCGCCTGGTAAGGTTTAGCAAAACTCATTTGTGTTCAAAGGCATAAAAAAGGCATACAAAAAGGAAAGGCTGCGCTGGTAGTGTTGAGACATCCAGCGTGATTAAGGGAAGGAGCGCCTGGGTTTCGGCACCTAAAAGCCCCTCACCGCTTTTATGGAACGGAGGGTATGAATGACTGAGGCTCTGTCCGCAACACAGTTGTTGTCACAGCTTATCGTGAGAGAGTGCAAAGGTCAGAGGAAGCAGCTTGCTGCGGTGAGTTAAACATGATAAGGCCCAGTAAATGGTTTCGCCACATAAACCACTGTGAGGTGGCAGCCATAATTGGTGGTCGACGCTCTACCCGACAACAGAGGGTGGTTGATGTGGTATGTCTGCCTGCCTGCCTTCCGCTTCAAAAATTGATTAGCACTGCTTTCTAGTCCTTGTAGGTCAAAGAATGAGGAAGGTCTTGACCTAAGAACACCAGATCACTTGGCAAATACATGTCATGCTGCCACCGCTCCCAGCATTTATGTGCAGCATTCTTTAAGGAGCACACACAAGCGCACGCGCATACACACACACAGACGTAACACACATCCTTGCATGCATACCAACACACTGTTTACACACACGCGCACACACAGGAGACTCTCCCCCTGTAGACACGCTTGAGGCGGCCGCCTCCCTTATGAAAAACCACGCAGCTGTGGCTCGATTTGCTTTGAGAGGGGCAGGGAGGCCGGGCCCAAAGCCTGTATCTGCCCCTCTGTCTGACCCTTCGGCGGTGGGTATTGTTTCTATGCAGCCATTTATTGACGTGTCGTATGATATTTAAGCTGCATTTTAAGCCCCTGTGTCTGCCCCACCGTCTGAACTTTGGGCAGTGGGTATTGGTTTTATGCAGTCGTTTATTGACTTTTCTTATTTAATTTAAGCTGCACGGTAAGCCCCTGTGTCTCCCCCTTCAGGCAGTGGGTACTATAACAATTAAAGCACACATTAATCGCAGACATGGCCTTACAATTCGGTTTGACCAGAACGATATTTATAATGCTGCGATGTATACCCGTTATTGTTAGCAGGAACATTTCCATACATACGTTCATACATGTTATGTGTGTACGGTTTTGACCGACCCTGCTTATATATAGTATAATATAATAAAGTGGATCACATAATTGCATACATGCATTTCTTTCTAGGTGGGCGCTTTGCTTGAGCACATGGCAGCAGCAGACACGCATATTCTTGGCTATGTGCCTATGTCTCCTTGAATGAGCGTTCCGGTAGATGACCCAATAGCAGCTTACACATGTTTGTTGCTTTGTATGTTTCTCCTCAGGTAAGCGCGCAGGAGCATATGGCAGCTGCAGACATGGCTTTGAGACACGTGGCGCACGCCTTGCTTGTCGGGGTGGAGGAGAAGCAAGTGTCGGAGCACGCGTTGCAGGTGAAATTACTTACATATAGGGTAGGCCCAAACCGTACATGGGATTTCCATTTACTGTATATGCATCGTAAACACGTACCGTATGACTGTATATGCACATAGACACAATTCTACATCTTGTGTGCCGTTTTCAGGTCATGCCCACCCAGCCCTCTGGTCCTGCTGCCGAGCTAGTGGGGGCGCCCGTCGTCGCTGCAGCTGCATACATGCGAGACAGAGTGGGAGTACCCCGAGGTGAGCCGTTTTTGAGTTGTGGGATGAAAGTGGTTTTTAATAACTGCATAGTATTTCCCCTTTTTCCAGCTGAATTGTTGAAAGATGTGGGTATGACAGGTCAGTTGTAACTGCTAAAACTCTGGACGTTTTGTTTTATTGCCGGCGCCTTCACACGCCTATACTTGAGAATGTGGTTGATTCTACCCTGTATTCTATGATTTCAGTTTTTGCATTTGGTATTTCATGCAGTACTGTGCATCTCTCAGACCTGCACCTATTTTGAAAATGCAGTGACACTTCTTAATGCGCTCATATTGCACTTTCGAGGGCATAGAAAGCTACTAATTCCCTGGAGGTTTAACGATCCATCTACGGCTTATTCGTCCACTGTTTGCTTGCAGACATGCGCTTCCCTGCTGCTCGCCAGCTGCGAGCCCACCTCAATTGGCTCATTGACAGCCTTGAAGGACAATACATAAACACGTAGCTAGAAGCCTAGAAGCGCTGTTGCCTGTTCCACCCAGGTGACGAGTGTTGCAGGGGTGGAACTCATTTGATTTGATTTTCCTGTTCATCATTGTTAATGTTTCCATACGAAGGAATAAAAGAGCGGATGCCTGCACTCGTTGAGAGAGCGAGGGATGCAACTTGTGTAAACAATCATATCATTTCAATATAATCTACATCTAAAACTTTGAACATGAGCATTGCCGGGTGGGCACCGAAAGTTTCCTCGACGAAGAACTGAGGGATCGACACAGGAAGCGACAGGGATCGACACAGGAAGCGATGAGCGACAGGGATCGAACAGGAAGCGACGAATGATGCGCTGTATTTAGGTACCTACATACGCAATCTTAAATCAGACGACCGATACATGATGTAATTGCATGTAGTACCCAATATATTTCGCAGAGAAAAATACAAGGAAAAACGGGAACCTATATAATAAACGGAAAGTACTTTGCCGTATAATTTATCTGTATCAACCTAGCTGGCCGTTCACAAGCATCACACAACGTTGCAAGCAGGGAAAGAATGGAGGCCGAACATGCAATCCCGGACATGCAGCAGTTTCTGCCCGGCCAAAACTCTGACGCTGGTAGGCCTGCATGCGGGGCATCTCTCTATCTCTCCCTGACAAGGAGGGAGAAGCACACAAACACAAATACATACGTGCACACTTACATACATGCCCACTGGTGTGTCCATGTACATATGTGTATGTGCTCATCCACAGACGCCCACATGCACACATACTGAAAACATTCACTGCAACAGACTGCCTGACTTTAAACATTCACAGCAGGTGCATCCCTAGGCGTGGGTGGTAACGGAACTCAGCAGGTCGTAACCAAAGTGCTTGTGAGCAACACCATAGCCGGCTCGGTAAGGCTCTCATGACTGTGCATTCTTGTGCGCGTGCGTGTTGTGCATGTGTGCGCGTTCGTATGCGTGTGCGTACTTGCTTGCATGCGTGTGTGTGTTTATGTGTGTATGTGTGTGTGTGTGTGTGTGTGTGTGCGTGTGCGTGTGCGTGTGTGTATGTGTGTGTGTCGTGTGTGTATGTGTGTGTGTGTGTGTGTGTGTGTGTGTGTGTGCGCGCGCATGCTTGTGCGTGTGTGTATGTGTGTGTTCGTGTGTACATGTACTTGAATATGTATGTGGGTACTTGTGTGGATGCTCGTATGAGTAAACATGTATGTATGCGTATGCGTGCATGTCCGCAGGCTGGCTACGCGTAGAGGGCCTTAACAAGAGTAACAAAAATATTTTGCAACCTGTACCTAAATGTGCTTGTGCTCAAATGTGCACACATGTGTAGAAGGGTGTGAGTGCCTTCAATCCTTAGTGTGAGAGCGCACGTACGTGTCAACAAGTCTGTGCTTATTCAGATAAGCACGTGGTTGTGCGGTCGTGCCTGTGTAGTCATCAGCAATAACCTGTGCAAAGCTCTAGCAAGAGTGGTTACGTGAGCATAGGTACTTATCTACCTTTGCGCCTTAGCCTGTAGTAAGAGTGTGCATGTGTACCCACCACATAGCGCACAAATTGAGTGTACCAGAATGCAGTGGTCAGTAATTGTTTTTATATCTACTGTCCAATGCGAGAAAGGTGCTTGCTGCTCAGGCTTTGCATATCTAACAGCACCTAGCATACAAATCCAATTTAGACCCAGCTTCTCTCTCGCAGGCCAAATAGGCCAGCTTGCTCGCATACATCTGTGTTAAGGTCAGCTCAGAAGCTTGCTTGTGATTGCACCCATCTTTTACAAGGCGGTAGGTGTATAGCCACATCGGGAACAGCCAGTAAGATGCGTATAAAAATTTCATTTACCTCACAAAAAACGCAACTATGTACCTAGATGCAAATGGGCAATGTTTCACCTCCTCTTGAGCCGAAGTGTCCGTCTGTCACCTCATCACAACTCACCAACAGGTCACAAAACAAACCGGTGCTAACACGAACCTGCTTAAAATGCCGTTAAATTTCGGAAAAGTTGACAGCAAACAGCAAACTCAATTGATAGAGCGACGATGTGTTCATATTGTCATGAGTTGTGTGCCTTGCAGGTCATTGGCAAGGCCGGCTCCAATGTGGAGCAGCTCCAGCGCTCCTCTGCAGCGCGCATCCAGCTGTCGCGGTCCGGCGAGTTCTACCCAGGTGAGAAGCTGAAGTCAATCCTTGGAATTGGCGTTGACTGCAACGTATATTTGTGAGGTGGAGGTGCGGCTGTGTGTGTGGGTGTGCGCATGTGGGTGTGGGTGTGGGTGTGCGCAAGGCTCCTCCAGGGAGTGTGGGTGTGGGTGTGAGCGTGGGGGTGGGGGTGGGGGTGGGGGTGGGGGTGTGAGCGTGAGCGTGGGTCTGGGTGTGGGTGTGCTCATGTGGGTGTGGGTGTGGGTATGGATGTGAGTGTGGGTGTGGGTGTGAGTGTGGGTGTGCGCATGTGGGTGTGAGCGTGGGTGTGGGTGTGGGTATGGGTGTACTTCACAGCAACTAAATTCTTTCATGAACTGCCCTCTGTTCAATGCAAAGTCTGTGGATGTGGGTGTGGGTGGGATTGTGTAAAAATAGTAAAGATGTGAGTGTTGGTTTCAATGTGCGTGGGTATTAGCGTGCGCAGGCATGGCACCATCAGGTGAGGAAGACACTTTTTGGCGCGCATGTGTGATACTGTGTACCAGTGTATAGGAGGAAGTGCTAGTGTATAGGACGAGTATTAGTGTATAGGAGGATGCACTAGTGTATAGGACAAGTACTAGTGTATAGGAGGAAGTACTAGTGTATAGGACAAAGGCAATGAGCTCCAAAAAGTCCCCTGCAGTGCACCAGCAAGTGAGCAGTGCACCACACGGGATTTTCAAAGCTGTGTACATGACGCATGTCCTAATTTGCCCCTGATATCTTTACCCTCTGTTCATGCCCCATACATGCACGGTTTTGGCCGACGTCCGGTCAGCAGCATGCTAGCAATCATCGTTGGCTACCTCTGACGGCCTGCTGCTGCTGTCCAGGCTCTAGTGCTCAAAGTTATACATTACACATTACACACACACACGCGCACACACACACACGCACACGCACAAACACACACACCCATAACATATGACATGTATGTATACATCTCTATCTGTAGGCACTTCTGACCGCGTGCTGCTGCTGTCCGGATCCTTGCTTTTTGAGCTTAAAGCCACATCCTAAAAGCACACACGGCTTGTATGCACGTTTGCATCGTAGGCACCTCTGACCGTGTGCTGCTGCTGTCCGGCTCCTTGCACTCTGTGCTCACGGCGATCTTCATGATCTTGGAAAAGGTGTCCCGTGACGCCCTATTGGTGAAGTCAAAGCCCACAGTGCACGACAGCAAGCAGCGCAGCGAGCATGACGACGAGGTGTGTGGGTGTGGGTGCGGGTGCGGGTGTGGGTGTGGGTGTGGGTGTGGGTGAGTGTGCGCCTGTGTTTGTGCCTGTGGGTGTGGGTGTGGGTGAGTGTGCGCCTGTGTTTGTGCCTGTGCCTGTGGGTGTGTGCCTGTGTGAGTGTATGTGTATGAGGGAAATTAGCAATAACGCTTTACATGCAGTGACAGTGTTGTGTGGTTAAGGTTGCGCTGGTATCATTAGTGCGTTCTGACTTTCTACTGGCTGTAGAACACAAACACGTTACATGCATGCACACAGACACATGCACACAGACACACTTATGCACGCATGCACGCTTAAACGGTACAAGGTCATCCATGAATGCCAATGCTTTCAGGTCAAGCTGGCACTGTCCAGGCGATTGTGTGGCCTCCTTATCGGCCACAAAGGTACGCTACTAACGTCCTTAGTGGTGTGATATCCATCAAGGATTTGCATGTTAGGGGGGGGGAGGAACCGAACATTGGTCACAATGCATTTTACTTAGCTCGTTACATCATTTTAATCATCATCTTAATCGATAGGATAATCAATGGGGGGCTGCAGTAGGCTTTGAGGTGCCACATCTCCAACCATGTGACATGAAAGCACGTACTCACAATTCTCTCTTTCGCGCACACACACACACACACACACACTCACACAGACACACATGTATACGTAACAAATGCACGCACACACACACACACTCACACAGACACACATGTATACGTAACAAATGCACGCACACACACACGCGTATCAAACGCGTACACGCACAGGCCAGACCGTCCGGGACATCATCACCGACTCTGGGGCGACTGTGCGCGTGCAGACCTTGACTGAGCTCACTCCCAGCGACCCCGAGCGGACTATCACCATCCTGGGAGCTAGGGACAAAGTCCTGCGTGGCGTGGCCCTGATTCTAAACACGGTACGTTGAGAGTTGTGGCACCGGTTCTGAGCACGGTGTTTAAGAGGTGTGGCCCTGATTTTAAACACGGTACGTAGAGAGTTGTGGCACCAGTTCTGAACACGGTGTTTAAGAGGTGTGGCCCTGATTCTGAACTCGGTACGTTGAGAGTTGTGGCACCGGTTCTGAGCACGGTGTTTAAGAGGTGTGGCCCTGATTCTAAACACGGCACGTAGAGAGTTGTGGCACCAGTTCTGAACACGGTGTTTTAGAGGTGTGGGTGGCCCTGATTCTAAACACGGTACGTAGAAAGTTGTGGCACCAGTTCTGAACACGGTGTTTTAGAGGTGTGGCCCTGATGCTGAACTTGGTACATTAGAGGTGTGGCACTGGTTCTGAAACGGTTTGTTTGCTGTGCACCGTGCTCAACGCTGCCATCCAGAGGCTCATTGTTAAATATTGGCACTGAATTTGATCACGGTATGTTTGCTGTGCACGACGCGTGCTGTGAACATTGCCATCCAGGGACGCCAAGCCCTGCGGGTACGGCTTTGATTCTGAGATACGTAAGGACAGCGAGGTTGTACGTACACACCATTCCTTGTGAAATCCGCTTGCTAAAAACGCCGTGTACGTACACGGATGAGAGTGTGTTTGAGTGAGCATGGTAGACTCCACTCTTGCGTGAACATACCACGCTTGTTCGTATGTCATGCCCACTGAACTAGTACGTGCACAGTCGGCCAGAACCATATATACGGTGTACATATGGTATCCTTGGCAGGGAAATCACCAAATGGTCATATACTTTGCATACATAATATGTACCGGCCAACTCCAAGTATCTGTCTTGCTCACACATGTACACACTCTTCTTTACCATCTACTGCTGCAACACGGCTACTTCTCCGTCAATATTTAACCTCGACTGCTCTTGTCTTCAGACGCTGTGAACAGGTGTGTTTCTTTCAAAAAGCACCACCATGCACCATTCCTCTCTCTTCAATTCACACTCAACACACATAATTACACAAATGCACTCCCTTCTCTTCCCGCGCTTGCAGCTGTCCCTGCACGAGCAGTTTGCCACCTACATGGAAACCACGATGCAGCTGGCCACTAACCAAGGAGCGGTCCTCCCTCCTCGCTCGTCCGCAGCCATGAACGTGCTGGCTCAGGTGTGAAGAGAACATACTGCAGCATATTGATCGTAGCTATGATGGGGTTTGTGTACACGTATGTGTGTGTACCTTGTGAGCATGCATGCACGCATGTCTTGGTGTGTGTGTGTATACGTGTTGCATGTACGAGTGTGTGTGTGCGTGTGTGTCAGGCCTGCCTTTTAAAGCAGGGAGCTCCGATTACCGGAACGTTGGTTTGCTTTAATATTCGCAGCGTTTCATTTGCAAATGTGTATGCGGTGCTGTCACATTCTGCAACACATGATTGTGAGGTGAATTTACCTTGTTCCAATTAGACATGTGTATGCGCCCCTGTCTCTCTGCCCGCATGATTATGAGGTGAACTACCTCTTTCCAACCAGACACCAGATTGTTTGCTCTGTAGATGTGGTTGGTCTCCTGTCGCCCTTTAAACCTGACAAAAATAATCGTTGCCGTCTTTTCTGTGCCGTGCACGATTGTCTAACACCGCCTGTGCATGCAAATGCGCCCCCCCCCCTGTCCTGCTGTATTCGGTCAGGACGTGGGTCATGTTTGAAATGCATCTAGGGTTTGCCAGAACCCTATATATGCGGTGTGTATATTGGGGTATTTTGGCAGGGAAGTTACCATTTTTACAGTCATGTACGGTGTGTATATATACGGTTTTGGCCAACCCTAGATATGGCACGTGGTGTTCTCTATCTGGACGCATGCACAGGTGCGGTCCTCCCTCACTCTGTACCTGCCTGACGAGGAAGTGGGTGCCATCTTGGGGCGCAAGGGGCAAAACATCATAGACATCCAGCAAGTGAGTGACAAGCGCGCTTGAGTTTGCGTGTGTGTGTGTGTGTGTGTGTGTGCAGGTGTGTGTTCAGGTGTGTATTTGTGTGTTTACGTATGTGTGTGTGCCTGTGTGTATGTATGTGTGTGTATGTGCGTGTGTGTGTTTGTGAGCCACTCAGTGTGCAGTGTGGGGAAGACAAAAGTGGCTCGACACAGAGAAGCTGGGGGGCTATTGACTGAGTTGTTGGTTGTGTCGTTGATGAGCCTCATGCTCCAGAAATTCTGGTGCTTCCTGGCTGCACGTGTATTCATTTGCAAAACAAGGGTGACTGAGAGGCACAATTTTCTTCCCTCTAGCGTGTGTCTTTCCAAATCTGAATAGCTGCATCTCATTTCAGTGTTGAGATGCAAACAGGTCACGGTCACAAAAAAGAAAGCTACGCTCGGTAGTGCCACGCGCTTGTTATAATAATTACAAGACAGGTGTTTCGCTCTGAGCTCAGCAGCTTCCTGCAAGTTAACTTGCAGAAAAATACTTGTGAATGACGGGTGTCCAACATTTTGCCGGCCCGGTTGCTCAAAGATGTGCGCCATGTTAATCTGCAAACCAACATTCACACTGCAGTCTGCTCGGGTGACCATCAAGATCTCGGACCGTGCCAAGATGGATCCGAATGCAAGCGAGCGTGAGGTGGGATCCGTGCATATGCTCATGTGCTGTGTGAGCAAATCGTCTGATTTCTTCATACACAAAACTGGCAATATAATGTGAGCGTTAGGTTATGAAATGCACGCTCTACTTCTAACGGCTGTCTTTTGGGCAGTGCTCGAATCAGATTTGCAACGTGCTGATGACTGTGGCGGATGGCGTGGTGTGCATTGCATGGGTAAGGTAGCAGTTTTCTTGCACTTTTGGAGTTCACGCGAGATGTGCTGGTGCATGTTTGGGTTTACGTTGCTGGCAAAGGAGTGGCATCAGAACAGGCGGCATGCGCATAAGAGGCACAGCCTAGTCACGTGCATGCCTGTAAAGCATATTATTGGTGAGCATGCACAAGCTGTTCATCATGTGGGTGGTGAGCATGCACAAGCTGTTCATCATGTGGGTGGTGAGCATGCACAAGCTGTTCATCATGTGGGTGGTGAGCATGCACAAGCTGTTCATCATGTGGGTGGTGAGCATGCACAAGCTGTTCATCATGTGGGTGCACCAGTTTGAGGTGTGTGCATGCAAACCCACAAGCATCAAGTGTGTTTCCAAGAAAATCCAAGTGTCAAGGAGTCAGGGGTCAGATCAAGAGTCAGACAATCTAATTAGCTGTTAATGTTAATTTGCATGTATATGTGCACATGCTTGTGCAATGAAGTGAAGTAGCTCACCTTCACAAGCTTGCCAATAGCTGGGACCTCTGCTGAGGCCATGATTGCAGAGAATCGTGTACACACGCACACCTGTGGCCAATGTCATGCACTCACCCTTGCACTGTCACGCACACCTGTGGCCACTGTCATGCACTCACCCTTGCACATTTAGGTGGTCGTCACGGGCTTTCACGGAGCTGTGAAGCTCGCAGAAGCAATGATAGCAGAGAAGCTCAACTTGAGCAAGGCCAGATCACGTGGCGAGGAGGATATGGAGCACTAGGATGTGGAGCACGATATCTCCTACAAGGCATGGGAGGGAGGGAGCCAAGTGGCCTGCTGAGTGGCCAGCAGCGGTGGGGTCCTGCAGAAACAGCAGTGAGGGAAGCCGCTGCTGCAGCCACATGGATCGCAGAGTCCACAGCATAACTGCATTCTTGTGTCCGCAAGCCGGCCTGTTGATGCCGACAGCTCTTGCCGTGCTGACTGATCTGACTGTTCCAGGTATCAGCTCATGTATTTACACAGGCTGCCTAATGAGTCTGGGAGTTGGCAAAGTTGGGGTCAAGCATCGTGCAAAGCTGTGATGTGTGTCGAGTGCTGGGGATCCCTAGAGTGCAGCTGTATGCAGCCTGGATTCTTTATTGTGTGTCAAAGGCCTTACGCCTGCCTATTTGTCAGCCCTCCATGTTGCTGTTGTGGCAGCAGATGTACGCTCTTGTTCTTATGCTTCCCTCACACATGTGCTCGTGCAAATCCTCTCCCTACAAAGTTCCTGACTACTTGTAAGCTTTGCTTCCATTAGACCTCATGCTTTGCCTTTCGCTTCTAGGAAACACCTTTTTATGGATCAGGTTTGTGCCTGTATTGGCTATGCAAACAGGAATATTGTAATGGTTTGGAAGTGGTTGAGCCAGCTGGAGGACTGAGAGGGCTGCAAGAACAACTCTGTTTTATGGCTCAATTAGCATCACACTTTTGTTGGACGGAAATGCATGTAAACAAAGGTAAAAAGAAACTGTATACCCTAATGCATGTAAACGAAGCAAGGTATAAAAGAAACTATGTACCATAATTACTTCTAAGAAACTAACTAGCCTAATTAGAAAGGGGTTACAAAGGGGTTACAAGGATGGCCTACAGCCCGAGTCTCTGGCTGATGGCAATTGGCTGGTGAAACAAAATCAACCAGTGTCGAAAATCTGACACAAACTTGAGGAGTCTGTATGAGTCTTGATTCAGGAATGCATTGATCTCAAAATCAGTGATACCGTGATGACAAGTTAAGGGTAAGGGTTAGGGTAAGGGTTACACAGCTATATCCGCCAGCGAGGGCAGTTGAGCTATAGCAAAAAAAAAAGGCAGCTTCAAGAAGAGAAGGAGGCCAGACTGAACAAGACACCAGAAAAAAAAGACAAGGTCAGT
>Ga0307968_1000416_pt1:0-12500 | contig 29637 bp, 29 predicted proteins | sample OrgLakmetagen650_FD_201834 | JGI IMG/M metagenome (GOLD analysis project Ga0307968, IMG submission 201834) | Saline water microbial communities from Organic Lake, Antarctica - #650 | ecosystem: Environmental > Aquatic > Non-marine Saline and Alkaline > Saline | place: Antarctica: Organic...
CCTCCTCCTCCTCCTCCGATAGGCGGCATCCCTATAGGAGGCATGCCGAGGGGGGGCATGTTACGAGGCAGACCTCCGCGCGCAGCTATGCCCCCACGTGCTGCCACCACCGCCCCACCTTGCACCTGGGGAAAGGATGAAACGGTTTGGAAAAGAGCTACTTAGCCCTGAGGTACGTTACAATTGAGTCACATACTTTGAGCACGTACAGCAGTAACCCCTGCGTGCTGCTACCAACGCCCCAACTTGCAATGAAGTTAGTAGGGTTTGTAGGAAGAGCTTACCCTCGTCTTATTGTGATTGAAAGACATCTTTCAAACATGAACAGATATGCCCCTGCGTGCCGCAACCCCTGCCCCTTTTTACACTTGAGGAAAATAGTATGATATGGGAACGGTACGATATGGGAAGAAGCTATTCCCTCATAAACGTTTTGAGTAGCACACATCATCCAAGAACAAACACACTCACACACACAACACACACACACACACACACACACACACACACATACACACACACCTGAGGCCGTGACGTTGTTGGAGTGGGAGCAAGAGATGACTCACGAGACCTTACAGCAGCAGCAGAGGATGATGGAGGCACGGCAGCTGCCGCAGATGACGTTGCAGTGGCAATGCCATCACTGCCGGCGGCTGATTTGAGGCTAGCAGTCCTGTGTAAGGCATTTGCGTGTGTATGTGTGTGTGCGAGTGAGTGTGTGTGTGTGTGTGTGTGTGTGTGTGTGTGCGTGTGTGTGTGTGTGTGCGCGCGAGTGAGTGTGTATGTGTATGTGTGTGTGCCTACTTTGCAAGTTCGTGAGTGCCTACCGTGCGGTGGAAGCTTTGTAAGTGTAAAGTTGGCGCGGGCTTACCTTCTACCTTCTGGAACTGATTCAGATCTGTCCAGAAGGTAGAAGGTAAGCCCGTGCCAACCTTACACTTAAACCTTAAGGCTAACCCTAAAACCTGAGGCTAGCAGCCCTGCGTGTGGCGTGTGAGTCTGTGCCTATCATGTGTGGGTGCTTGAGCACATCTGCTTTGTGGTGGCTGCTGCTAACTGCTGTGCCTATCATGTAAGAATGCTTGAGCTTGCTGCTTTGTGGTGGCTGCTTTTAAATGCTGTGCCTATCATGTAAGAATGCTTGAGCACATCTGCTTTGTGGTGGCTGCTGTTAATTGCTGTGCCTATCATGTAAGAATGCTTGAGCACGTCTGCTTTGTGGTGGCTGCTTTTAACTGCTGTGCCTATCATGTAAGAATGCTTGAGCACGTCTGCTTTGTGGTGGCTGCTGTTAACTGCTGTGCCAATCATGTAAGGATGCTTGAGCACGTCTGCTTTGCAGTGGCTGCTGTTAACTGCTGTGCCTATCATGTAAGAATGCTTGAGCACGTCTGCTTTGTGGTGGCTGCTTTTAACTGCTGTGCCTATCATGTAAGGATGCTTGAGCATGTCTGCTTTGCAGTGGCTGCTGTTAACTGCTGTGCCTATCATGTAAGAATGCTTGAGCACGTCTGCGTTGTGGTGGCTGCTTTCAACTGCTGTGCCAATCATGTAAGGATGCTTGAGCATGTCTGCTTTGCAGTGGCTGCTGTTAATTGCTGTGCCAATCATGTAATAATGCTTGAGCACATCTGCTTTGTGGTGGCTGCTGTTAATTGCTGTGCCTATCATGTAAGAATGCTTGAGCACATCTGCTTTGTGGTGGCTGCTTTCAACTGCTGTGCCTATCATGTAAGAATGCTTGAGCACGTCTGCTTTGTGGTGGCTGCTTTAGACCGCTGTGCTGCTTGTGGCGTGCCATGCTTGTTATCATGACCACTGCCTTAATCATGAACAATATCATGAACATTACCATGAACATTATTATGAACATTCTCACGACCACTGCCTTAATCATAAACAGACTGCGACCACTCCTGAGTTCAAGTTAAGCTGCCTAAATTACAAAATGCAAATGATGTGGGTCCTACCAAACTAAACAACAGTTTTTACTTTAAAGAGAAAAACAGTGCATACCAGCAGCGTACGTCGCGGATTCTGTCCTTGACTACACTCCTGTACACCAGAAGCCTGAAGCACAGTACAACAGTATTACATTGGAGCGCACGCGACGCACCTGACAGCAGGCTTGGGGGGCCCAGCGCGTGCACCACCATCCTCAAGCACAGACACAGCACCAGCGTCTCCATTGCCTGTGTGCATGTGTGTATGTGCGTGGTTGTGAGTACGTGTCTTGGGGGGGAGGTAAGTGTGAGTGTGTGTGTGTGTGGGGGGGTGGGGTGGGGTGGGGAGGGGGGTGTGTGAGTATGTGTGTACATGTGCATGTGCATGCATAAGTGTTTGTTGCAAGTATGCATGAGCTAAGCACCCATACACAAGCGTCTGGCTTTGAGGGAAGTGTGTGTGTTTTTGCTGATTGAATTGCGGGTACTGCACATGCACACACACACACACACGCACACACACACGCACACACAGCAACATGAAATCAAGAGGATAAGAGACCATGTGCATATGTGTCGCCCATAAATGCTCACCTACTACCATCACAACATAAAAACATGAAATTTAAGCGAAGGACAATGCGGGTGCCGCATGCACACTCACTCATATTAGAGCAAGGAGACAAAAGAAAACATTCAGGCAGGACTCCGCACAACAATGAGAAATTTCGATACTAAGTCCCATGGCTGCAAATTTGAAGGAAACTTTTGCACTTACATGCAAAAACTCAGCACACATACACACCTGCACCAGCACTGTCATTTTGGCCAGCAGCACCAGATGCCAGGGAGCAGCCAGGGCACAGCCATTTATCCCCTGGCGGCCCCTCAAGACCAGCGCAGCTCACGTGGTACGCATCCTGTGAACGTTAACAAAAATATAAGGGGGGGAATGGCTGTCCGCAAAGCACTTGGGTGCCACTCTGTCGTTCGCAGGGCAGCCAAGTTGTAAGCCAGGTGCAGCCAAGTCTGCTAGTGGCAGAGGAAGTTGAGACAGGGCTTCTGCATTTACGTCCTGACACAAACAAGCAAGGCTTGAAACCTAAACCACGCAGTGCTCGCGCATCAACGTAACACAATGACACACACAAAGGCACACACACACAAACACACACACACAAGGACATACATAAAGGCACGCACACAATGACATACACAACGGCACACACACAATGACATACACAACGGCCCACATACACAAACACAATGACACACACAAACACACCGCACCAAAGGTCCACAGCACGGCCCACACACGTTCAGGAGAAGCACACACACGCCCTTTGCCAGGCACTAACCTTTCATACCTTGCACCTTGTAGCGCCCATATACATGCACACACACACGGACACACACACACACTTACACACCCACACCCATACAAACACCCACACACACCCACACCCACACCCACACCCACACCCACCCACCCACCCACCCACCCACACACCCACACCCACACCCACACACACACGCACAGACACACAGGAACACACAAACACCTATCTACGACGCATACACACTGGCACAGCTAACAAAGGCAGGGAGAACCCACCACGCAGTGCTCGCACGCCACGTACGCACAGCCCTTCAATAAGCTGCCACAGGAGCAGCAAAGGTCCACCGTCAGACCGCCGAGCTCTTTCTGATTCACCATGTCCGCCAGCTGCTTTAAAGAGACACCCAGGCGCTGTAAGGCTTGCGAGGAGGTGCGCTTGTCAGCCGTGCGCTTCAGGAGCTGCTGCAGCTTCAGGCTCACCAATAGCTCAGACACCTGCAACGGTACGTACGGTGCACGATCACACACATGGGTGTCACTGTCATTTTATTTTCAAAAGGTTTTGATTGTTGATGGTGCCCTTATGCCACAGCTTCAGGCTCACCATTAGTTCAGACACCTGCAACGGTACGGTGCACGATCACACACATGGGTTTCACTGTCATTTTGGTTTCAGAAGGTTTTGATTGTTGATGGTGCCCTTATGCCACAGCTTCAGGCTCACCATTAGTTCAGACACCTGCAACGGTACGGTGCAAAATCACACATGGGTGTCACTGTCATTTATGGTTTCAGAAGGTTTTGATTGTTGGTGGTGCCCTTATGCCACAGCTTCAGGCTCACCATCCGTTCAGACGCCTGCAACGGTACAGTGCACTATCACACACATGGGTCTGTGCGCTTCAGGAGCTGCTTCAGCTTCAGGCTCACCATCTTATCCTGCTAAACATGCCGCACACATATGTATAGGATTGGCTAGGACTGTTTAGGCATGAGTTTCTGTATACGTAAATGTATGGCGTATGAACCGTACATATACGCATATTGTATAAAACCGTGGAAAACCTGAAACGTTTGCTTCACGCGCATGTATATACTTGTGTGGTTCTGGCCAACCCCACGTATACATGTACGGTTCTGGCCAACCCCACGTATACATGTACGGTTCTGGCCAACCCCACGTATACATGTACGGTTCTGGCCAACCCTACTTATATGCTTTGTTGCTGTCCAAGCCAACTTTCTGCATCAGCATTACCCAAAGCCGCAGAACAGGCGCAACAAGCTCTGCGGGATGAAGATTGCTGAGTTCATCATGCAAATCTGAAACTCCCTTCGTGGTGTGCATCAAATGGATACCACTCTATCGTTGTCATTGATGTCGCCCTTACTCCTTGCAATGGCAATAGAATGTGTCCCACCTCACGATGCAAACAGGGACATAGCTGCACCCTTTTGCATGCATTAATTATTAAGGCAGGCACACTCTTATCCCAGACACACAACTAACCAAAGCACGTGCAGTCAACACAAAGCACCAGCACGCTCTATCCAAGGCACACAACCAACCAAAGCAGCCAAATAATGTGCAGTCAATACAAAGCAGCACCGCCCCACGACCTGTAGTTGTGCAGGAGATGTGCATGGGAAGCGACAGCACTTGCGAGTGTGTATAAAATACATTGCTTATGCGCTTCAAACCTAAACTGCACCTCAACAAACATGTAACCGACACGCACCTTGGTGGCTTCACCTTGCTCAGCCCTCAGCAAGGAATTACACCACACACACACACACACACACACATACACACACACACATACACACACACACACACTCACAACACACACACCTTTGGCGGGCCCTCCATGCTCAGCTCCTCAACTGAGCGCGCATCGTACGCTTCCAGGGCAGGGAACTCTGAGCGAATGCGAGAAGCCGCACGGCGAGCGGGCAGGCTCAAGTCCTCGCTCCTACTACTCTCCATGTCATGGGATGCTAGAAGCTGCAGGTTCCAAGGCTGGGACAGGGCCCACTGCGCACACAAAGAACCAAAGCAACAAGTAATGCTGCGTGTGCCAATGCGTGGGTAGCTTTGGGTACAGAACTCCTTTTGCCGGCAAGGACGGCAACTACAATAGGGAGCGTGAGCTGGGAAATTCAAGCGTTGTGAGACAGGTTTGGTTAATTTTTACTACCGGTTAGATATTTGGCTGGGGCCTAGTGCGTATGGAATCAAGAGGGAGAAATGTAGTGATGTGCTGGGCAGGGCAGGGTTGGCAAATACCCCAGTTGAAGAGTGGCCCAGTGCGCATGGAGTATGGATAGGGTTGGCCAGAACCATATATATACGGTGTATGTACGGTATTTTTAGCAGGGAACTTGCCAAATATACGGTCATATACGGTGTATATATACGGTTCTGACCAACCCTAAGTATGGAGTAAGGGGAGGAGCTAAAGGGACGTGCGTAAATGATATGTAATGCAGCATGCCTGTGTGTTAGTAATTTGTGTGTCTATATGTACGTATGTGTGTGTATGTATGTGTTTGTGAGCGTGTCTGCATGTGTATATGTGTGTATGTGTGTGTGTGTGCGCGTGTGTGTAAGCGTGTCTGTGTATAATTGTGCATGTGTGTGTAATTGTGTGTATGTGTATAAATGTATGTTGGGGGTGGTGGACATTACTGTGAGCTGCTAAGCTTGGTACAGGGTCTACAACACACGTGGACATGAAAGAGTGGAACTTATGGGTTTGCACACATGTACCAATTATTGCATCAAGGGAAAACGATGCCTCTATGCCTCCATAAGGAAGGGACCTACTCGTGCTTGAGTGCCATATTCAGGGTTGGCCAGGACCAAGTAACCCCCCTGCATACGACTGTGATTAAGGAAATTGCCCTGCTAAAATCACTGTAAGCACAATCTTGCTTCTGGCCAGCTCTAACCACTTTCTTACAACAGAGCCCCACCACCGCCTTGGCCTCACGAAAGGGGCAGCCTACGCTGGCAACTTGAAGGTGCAGCGTGCATCCAAAACCTTGCACATCATGCTTTGTTACTTGGGAGGTAATTGGCCGGAGGCATGGATGGGAAAAGTGGGCACTAGCAGGAAATTTAACGGCACCTGCCTGTCATTAAAAGTTTAGAAGCCTGCAGCTGGTCACTGACTTAAACCCTACCATAGGTGTGATGGACGGCATTGCAGGCTTATAAGCTTGCAGCTGTCACTGACTTAGACCCTACCACGGATGTGTGATGGACGGCATTACTAGCTTAGAAGCGCATGCAGCTGGTCACTGACTTAATCCCTACCATGGATGTGTTTAATGGACGGCATTACAGGCTTAGAAGTGCATGCAGCTGGCCACTGACCTAAACCGTGTTATGCATGTGATGATGGCAATGATCTTCACACAGCACACAAAGCAACCACGCTGAGAACATGGAGTGAAAGACTGCAAGCGTGGCATTTGAACAAGGTTCTAAAGTTGCAATTTGGTGCGAACACACTAGTGCGTCCAAGCGTTCCCGATTACGGGAGCCTACGATGTGCCAGGCAGAAATTCAGCATGCACTAGGCTTTGTTTAGCTGGCGCGCACACACACAAACACACGCACACACACATACACACACACGCACGCACGCACACACGCACGCACGCACGCAAACACACACAGACACACACAAGAAGTTACACACACATGCCTGAGTGAAAGGAACTTGCAGCGCGCGCTTGCACCAGTCGGGCATTTGCTCTACACGCTGAGCGACGTTGGGGTGATGGGAGGGGGGCGGGCGTATTGGCCGGATGGAGCATGTGATGGAATGCGTGCTCTGGTCCCTAAGAATTGCTCCTGAGACAGCCTTGTATGCGGCAGCAGTGGGAGGGTCCAGAGTCGCGTTGAAGATAAAGGGCTCTGAGTAGCCTGGGTTAATGAGTAGAAAGGGTGTTTGTGCATTGTGTGTGTGAGTGCATGTGCGTGTGCATGTGCAGGTGCGTGTGCGTGTGTGTGTGCGTGTGCATGTGCTTGTGCATGTGTGTGTGTGCATGTGCGTGTGTGTGTATGCGTGTGCGTGTGCGTATGCATGTGCGTGTGTTTGTGTTTGTGCGTGTGCATGTGTGTGTGCGTGTGCATGTGCGTATGCATGTTTCATGTATGCATGTTGTATGTGTGTGTGCATGTGTGTGTGCGTGTGTGTGTGTGTGCGTGTGTGTGTGTGTGTGCGCGCGCACGTGTGCGTGGCGCGTGTGTGTGTATGTGTGTGTGCGTGTGCATGTGCGCGCACAAAAAACTGCAAGGTTACTTGTGCCTGTCTAGGAATTGCGTGAGGCATTTGTTTCTGATGAAGTGCAGAGAAATAATGAGTAGCCGATTCTAAGGGAGAAGAATTACATGGCCTAGCAGGGCTTTGTTCAAGGTGGCCTGCAAAAAAAGCTGTGCATGCCCACACAAGCCTGCTCGTTTTGTCGGAACTTGCTAGCAAGCTTGCTGCACCCCTCCATGTGCAACCTCTGCATGCGCATAAAAATACGCAAGCACACACAAGCATGCACATGCACATGCACATTTGCGCACATGATGCAATCACACAAAATAAACACAGGCGTTTCTCCGGTTTGAAACCCACGTCCCGCATGCAGACAAGCTACACTGCTCCACAGAAGCCTCCCACTCTCAACATGTCCACATTACCTGCAGCAGCAGCGCCGATCATCACAGCCAGCCTCTGGTACTTGTCATCCACCGCCATGCTGTACGTAGCAGAGCTCCAGGCGCGGCACGTTTCCTGGCACGCTGAGTGGTTGCTACCGCTGTCAGTGACATTGGCGGGGGCTGCTTTAGTTGCGCTTAAGCCTGCTGCTGGTGCTGCTGGTGTTCCTGGCTGTTCTTCTGGTTCTGTGTCCTTTGGCCCTGCAGGAGCTTGCACGCCAGTGTCCTTTCTTTGCTCGGTGTCAGCGGCAGGGGTGGTTGGGTACACAGCGCCCTCTACAGCGGCATGCTTGGCCACTTGCTCCATTAATGAGGCAGGGTCAGGGCTACAGAAGCGCTTGCCACAGCTACATGTGCCCTCAAACACCTGAAGGATGAGGCGAAGGTATGGGATTAGGCTACGGGGGTGCTCTCAGCTAGAGCTAGGGAGCGAGAACTGAGGCTGCATGTTCTGCTTAATATCATTTCACTCTACCACCAAGGCATTGCAGGTCGCGGGTGTAGATGGCCGATTGCTGATGATCACTGTATATGCCATCCTCATAAGAACCTCCTGAATCCTAACCTCCACAGGAAGTTCCAGCCATCTGCATCCTGTTTAAAAGCACACCTTAGAAAAACTCCAGCCACATACACTGCCCACGTGTATGTGCCCACGGCACGTGGTGGCTATGCCCGCAGGCAGGTCAGGATCATTTGGTTGGGGCCTCAGGGACACCAGAAGTCCAGCAGGCTGCTGCAACTCAAGCTCCAATCTGACATCAACCTGACCAGGTAAAGTTGACACCGAGCGAGAGGAGAGAGAGAGATTGAGAGAGCGGGTACGGGGAAAGGCGTGAAGGGAAGCCAATCAGTTCCGCACACCCCAACGTGTGCAAGGGACATCCTCCTACCTTGCTGTGGACCTGTTTTTGAGCTTCATCCACTTCCAGGTCCAATAGAGGGTGGGACAGCCCTGAGGAGGTGTCCAAGAGAGTATGCCTGCAACCGAAAGGGCTATATATTTCAGCCGTCTGTGTGCTTCCTCGTACACGTTCATGTGAAGGTAACAATCCAAATACCATCAGGTGGAAGGGCAAACCTGGAGGAATCGGTGCACATCCGATCTGCCGCCGCCTTTGCGAAGGAAAGCTAGCAAGGGACACTCATCAAATAGAAATAATACTTAATCAAATTCAATTTTGAGGTGCCGTCTAGGTTTTGATATAAATACTGCTTTATTGTATCTAACATCTCACAACTAAAGCGTACCCTGGCAGGACCCCTCTACTGAAAATGTATTCTCTTGCACTTTGCTTGTCAGCTTTTCCTGCCTACTAGTCCTCTAAACCAAGGACAGGGAACCCCCCTGAATGTTGCTTGATTGCCTGGGCTTGCACGTGCACCCTCATCCAGGGGCAGGAGGATAAAGGAATGCCTGCGCTTGCGCACATTACTTTTGCCCCACATACAGCTCAGAGATTGTACTCATCCACCTCTCGTGTGCTGATCCGGTGAGCAAATAAAAATTTGCTGTTCTCATTTCCTTATAACTAGGCAACCACAGTTTCCCTGATGGGCCACCTGTTTGTTTAATTTGGATGACGTGCACTGGCACAAATTACACACAATAAAGCATGTTAGATCTCCCAGAAATGATAAGCAGGTTAGCTTATTTCAAATATACAGACGTGGTTAACAGCGAGCCTAAACCTTCCTTTCTCTCTCTTCATGCCTCGTGGTGCTCAGGTAGAGATACTTGGCAGAGTGGAATAAGGATCATGACACATGAGTTGGATGTCAAAACTAAAGAAAGAAAAAGAAAAGACTCCGCTGGTAGTGATGACACAGCCAGCATGATTAAGGGAGGGGGCTACTTTGGTGCCCGCACCACCACGCAAACAATTAAATAGAAATCAATGTGGGTCAGGGGGGTCGTGTGCCGTAGCACCCAGACCCAATCCTTGACTGTTGTTGCTTGTGTTATATTGCAGTGCATAGCTTGTTTTTATGAGTGCAGATGCATGTCTGATGGAGTGTTCATTCAATTTGTGTGTCAAACTTTAATCTTATGGTAATCCAGACTAAGGTCTGCCAGAGGTTTGTCTGTATAGTCTTTGTAGATAATCCTCATTACTCCAACGAGGATCACGTGGAGCTTGACTTCCCCTATATCCTTGTCTGTTTAGGTTGGCAAGAAGCACGCGGTGCTGTGCTTTTGCTTGTTGGAGTTGGGGATCAGGCTTAGTGCCTTAGCAAAATTTAAACTCAATCAGGTGAACCTCCCACTGGTTTGGATTCAATTTCTTGTCTTTAGCAAGCTACTGAAAATTTGAGTTGCGGGTGGTTGCGCGAGAGGAGCACACAGTGCTAGGTAGAAATAGGATGGCGTCAGGACGAGAAGAGGCTTTTTAAGCATGTGCTGTTAGTTTTGGAAGCAACCAAGAGGGCAGTGGTTTGTTGGCAGTGTTACTCAGATCTAGGCCTTGCTCTGATAGTTAATCTGCGCTGCCTTTGTCAGTGTAGGCATTCTGGTTGGCACCGCATGGTCCCTCAAAACTATAACTATGTAGACGTTGTACATTTGATTGTCATCAGTCAGTACTTGCGATCTATTTCTTCTGTCCTCTTGTTACTAAAGTTGCAAATATTTCTGCCTTGTGCTTATCAGATGCGAAATAGTACTCCACGATGTACATTGTCTGCACCGGTAGTCTGCTGCTTCCAGCCGCTTGATTGCAATCGACATATAGTGGGGAAGCACTTATGCTCAAACATGGTCAGTATCCGCTGCCTAAACAACCCATGCTGACCAGCAACGGTCGTGGAAATTTCAGCTCATATGCCATCTAATTTGCAGGAGAATTTATATAAATCATACATGATATTGAAACGCCCCTGATTTTTTATTAAACATCTCTCCCTCTTTTTATTCTCCAGGTGAAATGTTGCAAGACCATCTAAAACCATTGCAGGATAAAAAACAACATCCTTTCCTATTTCCTTTTTTAAATTTCCTATACTTCCTTTTTTTCTTGGGCCCATACACTCTCATTTTTGCTACCTCCCTTTCAATCAAAACCAGCAATGTTGTCCAAGAAGACAGACCTTTCTTTCCGAGTTACAAAGCTTTAAACGTGCTTGCATTTTCAAATCTATCCTTTCCTAATCCACGCTGCTAGTATTTAAACTATCCGCATCCTTATTCTTTTTTATCTTGACATGCTTGCACAAAGCGCACTCTGATCTCGTAAAACTTTGCAGGTTGGTCATATAATCAATCACGCTCATGAACACACACAGTGACTACACAGGTGATAAGCAGCTTTACACTGAATGCGTCATTTCCTTAACCCGTTTCTGTCTAGTGCACCTTTTTGTCCAGGTAATGATATTATCTTAAGACAGACATGCAGCAAACCAACAACAATTGAAAACAGAACCCTGCTAGTAATGAAGATTGAAATGCCAAAAATGCATAACAGCCAGCAATGTTGAATGCCCCACGTCGTATCTTGCTTGGGCCTACCATTGCGTGCTAATTGCTGTTGCTCTGAGGCTGCAAAAAAGCACAAATAAAGGTAAGGTTTGTGAAAGAAGACGTGTTTTGCATTCAATTTGGTAATGCATAGGGGCGAATTCATTCAGCACGTGCACAGAATCAATGATCTATGACTGCCTTATCACGTATGAGTAGGTATATAAATTCTTGTGCATGCATGTTAGATCTTAAGCAATAAAATGTATTATGATTTGCGAACTTGAACGAACGTCCCTTTGGCCCACATAAATACTTTAATTTTGTTAAGTGGAGTGTCTCGTAGTGCAGTTAGCAAATTCCCACCTCCCTTTGTGATCAGCTACCAGTACTGCTACATCTCTTTAGAGGTGACTCAGTCATTACCTGATCTCCAGGGCAGTCATGGAGAGTTCCAGGTGCAGCCGTAAAGGTGCAGGGACAGTCTGGTTGGCTGGTGATGTCTGAGCGATAAGCTACAATTATGCAGAAGAGATCTAGTAGAAGAGAGCTCCTTCCAGAGGATTCCACAGTAATCAAGCTGGGCATGCCATTTAAGCGTCGAAACTTGTTGTTTATTTCGATTAAATCACTTGCACTTACGCTGGGGTGATGGTGGATCAGAGGGAGGCATGACCGGTGGCGGGGTGGTGGTGTATCTATTAATGTTGTAGGGGCTATTCGGTCGATTGTGGCGCCTGCACGTGCGATTCACAAGAGGCACCTTTAGGCGAAGGGTTTCATTAGGCAACATTCAAGTATGTTATCAAGAGTGAGTGGCAAGCAGCAAAGATCTGCAACCGTCATGGTAAGCAGGGGATACTTGCTGTAATCTCTGCATCTGTGACAAGGAAAGATTATTACCCAGTTCCGGATATTAAACATCCAGTTATGGATAAAGAGATAGACAGTAGTACCAACAACTTTCCAAGCGCACCTGTGGGAGGTAAAAACACAAATCCCTTACCCTCAGACCTGCATAAACACCAACTTACCAATTAC
>Ga0307968_1000416_pt1:17500-29637 | contig 29637 bp, 29 predicted proteins | sample OrgLakmetagen650_FD_201834 | JGI IMG/M metagenome (GOLD analysis project Ga0307968, IMG submission 201834) | Saline water microbial communities from Organic Lake, Antarctica - #650 | ecosystem: Environmental > Aquatic > Non-marine Saline and Alkaline > Saline | place: Antarctica...
CCCTACGCGAAGAGCTAAAAACCTTGCATCAACTACTCCAACCGGCTGGCCTGAAAACTGATAACTCGTGCCCTGTAAATGCTGGAATGCAGCCGGGAACACTGAGCCGCCTTCTTTCAGCACTCAAAATAAGTTGTGCAACAGAAAAGCCTTCTTGCCAACACACACTTGCCCTACTTGTCAACTCACGCTTGCCTTGTGACTGTGGACATGCGCAGCCTGGAGCAGCCAGCTGCCTCTCGTCCTCTCTCCAGGCAACTTACCCTTTACTTACAAGCTTCAAACTCATTTTCCTGTATATACTTGCCCTATGACTGTGGACATGCGCAGCCTGGAGCAGCCAGCTGCCTCGTCCTAGGCACAGAAAGTGGCCGTGTCCTCATCCTGAACCACGTCGGCAGTGCGGTGCGTGTTTGTTCTTAGGGGGTTTTATGGATGTGGGTGTGGATGTGGGTGTCTGCACATGGTTTGTGCATTTATTGTGTGTTGCTGCACTTGTGTGTTTGCATGTGTGTGTTTGTATGTGTGCTTGTCTGCGTTTTGGTCTATTCTTGATAAGCACAGGAATGGGCCGCCTGCATGCAGCTTTTTATTCCCACGCTTCCTTTACTTTCATAATAGTTAAATGATGCCCCATCATTGCATCATACCTCATTGCATCCACAAAAGGAAATTTGCAGACTTGGTTACTATTACTATGCATGTAATCAGTTTCCTGTGCATGCCAGTATCACCAGGCAAGCATTTACAAGTTGGAGAGCGAGTATTTGTGTGGAGGTACTTACGCAATTCACAGCAGACAAGCGTTCATGAGTTAGAGAGCAAGCATTTGTGTGGAGACATTTGCATACCTGCACGTAAGGCTGTGCACGATTCTTGCTTCCTCTTTGTGCGTGCCAAACCATGAACACACACATATGCCCTTCCTCTGTACTTGCTTAATCTAGGAGGCACATGCACATACACACACCTGTGTTCCTGAGCACAGCGGCAGTCTTAGTTGTTCTCCATTTTCCGTGAGACCTTTAATATGCAAACTCGTTTCGTCGTGCACCTTTATTTTTTTTCATTTCTCTGCTTAGCCCGTTCCTTTGGGCACCAAAACAGTTGTGCACACCCTTACATCTCCTGTTCCTTGAACGTGTATGTGTGTATGTGAATGGCAGGTGGTGCGAAACATTTGGGTGGGTGTAGCTCCTGCTATGCTGGCAGTGTCTGGGGAACTAGAGGCCTCTCATTGTATCACAGTAGCAGGCAGGGATGGAAAGCTGTACAATATAAGGTACGGTGGCAGGGACGGATAGCTGAGAGAGATTATGTGAGGTGGCAGGGACGGGGAGCTGAGGGATATTATGTTATTATGTGAGGTGGCAGGGACGGATAGCTGAGAGATATTATGTTAATATGTGAGGTGGCAGGGACGGGAGTTGTGATAATCCATGTGAGGTGGCAGGGACGGGGAGCTGAGAGATATTATGTTATTATGTGAGGTGGCAGGGACGGGGAGCTGAGGGATATTATGTTATTATGTGAGGTGGCAGGGACGGGGAGCTGAGGGATATTATGTTATTATGTGAGGTGGCAGGGACGGGGAGCTGAGAGATATTATGTTATTATGTGAGGTGGCAGGGACAGATATCTTTCCTCATTGTCAGGTGAGCAGGCAGGGATGGTGGGCTCTCTACAAGATAAATGAAGTTCTTATTACTTGGCGCTGTGGGGTCTTTGCGTTAAAGAAGCCGTGGGTTGTGTGTGCTTTCTGCAGTATATAAGGTTGCCTTCAATAGCAGAGCAACACAAAACACCGTCGTCGTTGAAGATCAATGTATGATGAATGTAAAAGCACAGAAAGTGGAGGCTCAAAAAGGAAACTGTGTGCAATGCTAGATGAATGAATTAATACAGCGCTTTGTGGATTTAAGGTTGAGGTGTACACAGCTTTTTCATGTGTTACAAGTGCTGATGTACATTACAGATGGAAACGTTGTGTGTACAGCTACAGGTGTGTGTTTTTTGGCTTCGTATCTTTAATGTCCTGTATGCACAATTTATTGTTTTAATGAAGTATCACTAAACACACAAGCACATCAATTTCTCACACGCACGCAACATGCAGGAATGGGCAGATCCTGCAAGCCGTCATTCAATTAGAGACCCCTATTGTCGGGCTTGCTCGGTTGGGCAAGCACATACTAGTAGCCTGCATGAATAACGTCATCCACAGCTACCAGGTGAGAAGGTGTATGCCTGTGTGTATGTGAGTGTGTGTGTTTGTATGTAAGTATATTGCGTGCGTGCATTTGTAACAAACTAGTAACATATGACATAATCACATGTCACTGACAGCTGTCACCAATTACATGTCACCGACAGCTGTCAGGTGGGAAGCATGTGGATCTGTGGGTACGTGTGTATATTTACATATATGTGTGTGTGTGTTTGTGAACGTGTACGTAATGGTGCATGCATGCATGTATGTGTGTGTACACGCTCAGCCTGCACTGCGTCTGCCGGTGTTGAGTGCTTACACCTGCATCGTCAGATCTGTCTGTCTTAGCACCTGCAACTGCTTGTCAATGCTTACACCTGCATTTGCCTGTCTGTCCGTGTCTTATGTTTTACAAGTATAACAAAAGCCAGACAAAAGGCTACAGTTTAAATTCGGGTTGTAGCAGTTCGTTGGGTTGTATGGTTTCGATCGCTTTTTAAACCACAGCGGCTAAAATCAGCCACTCAATTAACACTTGGACGCCTTTCCAACGGGGGAAAGTTACGATTTGGCTAGACTATGCTTCCTGTTGAGAGTGCCTCCAATAATTTTCCTCTGCCTCCAACTCCGTTCAATTCATCTCCAACTACTGAGTGTAAGTTGTGCCTTCTGCCCTTTTTGTGACCTTTGCCTTTTTGTGACGAATGCCGCAGGAAGACGGCTGCAAGAGCTACTCCATCTACACACCTTGCCCTGTGCTCACTATTCAACGCTTGGAGGTTGTCCCCCACACAACAAAATGTCTCCTTGTGGCCTTGTCAAACGGTAGGCGCTGCATGTCCTCGTGAAGGCACAGAGTGCCATCTCACAGCCTTTTTGTGTTTTTTGTACGGTAAAACGGTGCCCCATCTCACAGTTTTTTTCTTGGTGAAATGGTGCCCCACACAAGGCAAAGAGGGATGCAGTGTGAATTACTTACTGCACCTGTATGCTTGTGCAAGTGGTTTTATTTCCTGTAAGACAGTGAGCCTTTAGGAGGGGCCCTTGGGAGGAGCCCTTGTGAGTGCTTGTCAGTCATTGACAAGTGCGTGGTGAGTGCACAGGGACGACCCTCATCCTAAGCAATGTTTTTGCAATGCTTCATGGGGCTCTGACCCAAACTTGTGGCCGTTGCTTGACGTGTGCACAGGTATGCCCTCATCCAAAGCAATTTTTCCGCACTGCTTCATGGGGCTCTAATCCAAGCTTTTAGAAGCTGATCCATCTCTTTCTGGCATGAGGATACGTGGGAGTTGTCTGGGGAGGGGCAATCTCACGCGCAACCTAATTACATATCTACACACCTCACGCATTTGTGTAGCAACGAGATGCGGTCCTACAGCTCCAAGGCCCTTGCTCAAAAGCACACAAAGCCTTTTGTAACCTGAATGGAAGCATATCTTCGAACAAAGCACACATGTTTGGTTGTAGGTGAGGTGCGGATCTACAACAGCAAAACCCTTGTCCATAAACACACGCTGCCCTCCGTCGCCACTGCCCTATGGTTTGGACAGTACGGGAGGGAAGAAAATACCCTGATCACGGTGGGTTCGTTTTTCCACGGAGTGCACGTCAAGGTTGACAGCCAGGCAAGGTTTGGTTTTAAAATTATTCAAGGATGAGTGATTGTCAGGTGAAGCTGTCTTTTTTTTGAGAAGTGAGTTGGTTTCCGTATGGATTTTACCTCGCATGGTCGTCAGGGATGCTGGTCTTAATAGTAAGAATGGAATTATTTGTCACAAGGATCTGGCCTTCATAGATGTAACAAGGATGGATGTAAGGATCTGGCCTTTATGCAAGTAGCAAGGATCTGGCCTTCATAGATGTAACAAGGATAGATGTAAGGATCTGGACTTCATAGATGTGACAAGGATCTGGTCTTCATAGGTTGTGGGCTTCAGAGGCAGCAAGAATGTTGGAAAGAGTTGGTGGAGTTGACCGGTCTGGAATAGGGTAGGCCATGTTGGTAATTATACACAACGTAAGTTCCTAGTGTACAGGTTTGTTTTCACCTGCTAGAATGACTGTATACTCAACATATATGACTGTATATTCACCATATATGACTGTATATTCACCATATATGACTGTCTATTCAACATATATGACTGTATATTCAACATATATGACTGTATATTCACCATATATGACTGTATACTCAACATATATGACTGTATATTCAACATATATGACTGTATATTCAACATATGTTATTGGCAAATCATAGTTGTTAGGTTACCGGTCAGTCCTGAACCAGCGTGTGTTTATATGCTAGAGTCTGGTACATGCTAGAGTCAACAACAGAAAGCTACCCGCCAACAAGTGTGAGCAGGCAAAACAGCTAGGCATTCCTGTGAGACACGCACTTATGTTAAAGAGAGGCGGAAGGAAAAACAAGGTACCTAGTAATAAAGATTGAGTGACTGAGGTCAGGTGCAGAAAATGCAGAAAGATCTCACGTTTGAGAGATGTGTGAGCTGAAGACTTAGCATGCTGCTTTACGGTACTCGGTACCAAGGTGGCTCCTTTCCTTAATTAGTGTGGGGAGTGGTTTCCACTGCCTGCGTAGTTTTTTCTTTTCTTTTCATGCTTGCATGCAAGATTTAGGGAAAGAGGGAAGCTCTCTGTCCTGGAAGGAACACATTTGCACGCAGCTCCGTCGAAGCGTAAAGTAGTGAACGTGCATGTCAGCTGCAGAACACTGAAGTATTGAACGTGCATGTCAGCTGCAGAACACTGATTTTTTACATGAAACAATGCGGCAAGCTTGGGTTGGACAAAAAGGTGCCAGCACGACCACCCTGGCCAACTATTGTTAAACAAGCACATGCATATGGTAACGCACGGTTATAGGTCACAAAAAGTGGAGCCTTGGACATTAAGGTGCTGCCACGATCATCCTCCCTGAACCCCTCAAACGCACACCTAGACACCCTGCCTGAACAAGACGTCCCTCTGCAGGTGTGTCTGTGTGAGTGGGTGTGGGGTCATGCCTTTGCGCACACTTGGTTCATGTACGCAGTGTAATGAGTGCTGAATGGAGCAGGCTTCTTTACCGTACACCTGCTATGTTCTCCCTCGCCTTGGCCTTAAAAACAGTGTATGCATCTCAACAAAAGTCTCCAATGCAGAAATATATTCCTCCCCGTTGCCTATTTGCCATTGAGTAAGCGACCACCGCTCGCTTCCTGTGTTGTTGGTTGGCCGTTGGCCGCATCTTTAAATCAAGTCAGTCCATACCTAGCTATAACTCAAACCCTGTGCTAATGCTTGAGTCAAGAATGAGAATCGGTCGTGCTGCAAAACCAGCGCATGTGCCTGCAAAACATTGGCAATTTGTTGTCTTAATATGGCTCCGTCCAGCGTCACTGGCCTCAAGATCGTCCCTACCTGCTAGGGCTAGATAGATTGTCAAGGCGTGTCCTTGCAAAGTGCAGTGTTTAGTGCAATTGTAAACTACTTCCACCATTCAGCGTCACTGGCCTCAGGCTCGTCCCTACCTGCTAGAGCTAGATAGATTGTCAAGGCGTGTCCTTGCAAAGTGCAGTGTTTAGTGCAATCGAGAACCACTTCCAAATGCCATGACTTGTGATCCGACTTCCTTGCTCAAACGAGTATAAGCAGTGTGATTCTGCTTGTTGGGAAACATGACACCCACAACTGAGCGATTACACAAACGCTTACAAGCTTGCACCCACGTGCAGCAGCACAGTAAAGCACACAGAGACATACTACGCTCACCTGACATGTGCAGGTCCCCAAAAAGACACGGCTGTACGTTGAGCAGACCGGGAGAGAGGCATAACAGCACAGTAAAGCACACAGAGACGTACTACGCTCACCTGACATGTGCAGGTCCCCAAAAAGACACGGCTGTACGTTGAGCAGACCGGGAGAGAGGCATAACAGCACAGTAAAGCACACAGAGACATACTACGCTCGCATGACGTGTGCAGGTTCCCAAAAAGACACGGCTGTGCATTGAGCAGACCAGGAGAGAGGCATAACAGCACAGTAAAGCACACAGAGACATACTACGCTCGCATGACATGTGCAGGTCCCCAAAAAGACACGGCTGTACGTTGAGCAGACCGGGAGAGAGGCATAACAGCACAGTAAAGCACAGAGACATACTACGCTCGCCTGACGTGTGCAGGTTCCCAAAAAGACACGGCTGTACGTTGAGCAGACCGGGAGAGAGGCATAACAGCACAGTAAAGCACACAGAGACATACTACGCTCACCTGACGTGTGCAGGTTCCCAAAAAGACACGGCTGTGCATTGAGCAGACCAGGAGAGAGGCATAACAGCACTGTAAAGCACACAGAGACATACTACGCTCACCTGACGTGTGCAGATCCCCAAAAAGACACGGCTGTACGTTGAGCAGACCGGGAGAGAAACAGAGCAGGCTCCAGACATGCACCGCATATTCCAGCGGGACCTTGCAAAGCTCAAGCTGACAACTGCCCGCACATATGTCAAGCTGCTGACAGACGGGAAGGTGAGCGTATGCGTGTGCAACAAATCAAAGGACTTTGCTTGGTTGGAAGTCTCCAAGTCAGGCCTCGGTCAGGAAGCGGGTGCGACAAGCATCGGCATGAAAAAGTCAAGGCAGCCACAAAGAGAGATAAAATCTGCTGGTTATTGGAATGGTACTCAGTAGCTCGTACTGGACGGCACAGATGCATGAAAGACTGCGTGGTGTAACTAAGACATGAAGCATGTGTGTTTTCCAAAATTTTGCTTGCAAGGGATTCCTGCAACAGTTTGGTTACGGAATTAGAATCACAACACCTGAAAGAAGCATACGGTGTGATATGTGTGTGTGTACGTGTGTGCGTGCATGTGTATGTGTGTGTGCGTGCGTGTGTGCATGTGTGTTTGCGTGCATGTGTATGTGGGTGGGTGGGTGTGGATGTGGGTGTGGGTGGGTGGGTAGGTAGATGGGTGGATGGATGGGTGTGGGTGGGTGGGTGTGTAATTTCACACATGCCTTTCCCATCACAATGTCAAACCCATCTGTAATTCACTACTACAACATCTGTAATACATTACTACAAGTTTGCCCATGTATGTAAACATTGTCATTCACAACAACAAAGCCTCTCCACGTCTTTCCTCGCCCAAAGTGAGTGGAATTCCACGATCAACCTCTGTTTCAATGAGCGGTGAAATCCCACCAACCTGCTCTTTGAGCTTGCCTCACAAGGCCTATGTACACCCGTTAGAGAGTGTGCCCAACTAAACGCACAACACAGCAAACACACACAGTCACACACACACATATATACGCACAGTCACATACACACCACGTGTATGATTTTCACAGGGAGCGGTGGCATCCACAACCTCAGCCAACTTATCCCTCAAGCTCTCTGCTCATGGCCTGGGACCCCGCTTCCGCGTACTGGTGACGGTCCGAAACGATGGGTCCTCCCATTCCCATGGCATCCCCATGGTGTGTGTATGTTAGTTTGCAACTGTTGTCTGGGTTAAGTGAAAGTTTGAGCGTAACATTTTACAGGTAGCGACCTTCCTGATATACTACGCTATTACATTTGTCATATTCCTCGTTCTCCCTCTTGATTTTTGTGTTTGCAAAGTAAAGGCTTGCGTGCAGTTTTAATATCTTACAGAATCTTACAAGGCGTCCTGCGTGCTCTTACACATATGCTGAACATCTCACACCTATTCACAATTAGTGACCAAACAATATCATAACCTGGCACCCTGCATGCTCTCCCCAGGTGCTGAGCGCCCCTGAGAAGCTTTACAGGCTGGAACAGAGGCTCTTCACTATTCCTCTGCTCGTGCCTGGTCTGTCCTACACGTTTGAGGTGCGTGCATCTGCCTTATCACATCCACTGCCTATGCGTAGAGACTCTTCACTATTTCTCTGCTCGTGCCTGGTCTGTCCTACACATTTGAGGTGCGTGCATCTGCCTTATCACATCCACTGCCTATGCGTAAATCCAAGGCTCCTCAAGAAGGCGCGAAGGAGTTGTCATGAATTCAAAGCGGGTGGACGCTGCCTTGTTTAAATAATGGCAAACGAGTTCAGGAGAAAGGTCTAAGAGGCAGTCTTGTAAGGCTGGTCGCAGGCCTTCTTCGTTCTTCCTCCAGTTCTGGAGGTACCTGTGCACAGGTTGATGCTGTCTCTCATGTTTAATGCTGTCTGCACAGGTGGGCGTGCAGTGCCTGAACCCAGAGGCAGGACCTGACGTAATCACGGTAGTTATGCTGAGCAAAACCAACAGCTTTCCCATCTTACAAGCTCAGTTGCGGATGCCCACGTCTGAGCTGGAAGACGAGGACTCGTGAACTCATGAATGTAATATTTTAGAGGGACCATTTTGCCGTTGCCATTGTTACATATTTGCATTGTACTATTTATAAAGTCGTAAAGATTTGTTTAGGTTTGTAGTCACAGTTAGGTCTTCTGGTGAGAAAGTTACCCTGCCTGGCAAAACCAATTGATTTGGCCATTAAAACTACAGTTTTTTATTATTCAGCTGGTGTGTAAACGAGTGCACCACTTTTGAAACTAAAGCTTTCTCAATTGTTTGGTTCAGAGACCTCACGCGGTACAGGGTCTCTTGCGGACCCCCAAATGGTACCGCACAGAATGCTCACATGTCATCAATTGATTACCAAACTATTAAAACCAGAAGAGAAAGGTCATCAATAAGACTGACACATCCAACTTAAAAAACAAGACATACAGAAACTCTCAACTTTCAACCATCTAACTGCATGTCACACGATTAGTCGCTGCCAACTGCCAACAATTCTTGGGCGTGACAGACTCCTACATTTATAACGTTGAAAAAAATTTGAAATGTATTAAGTTGAAAATGTCTGAATTTTTTCTCAGTTGATCCTACCCCATTACATCAGTGCAGCACCACATCAATGGTGTGCCATGGTCTCAAAAGGTCTTGACCCCTTGACCTTGAACTTGACCTTGAACTTGACCTTGACCTTGACCCCTTGACCTTGACCTTAAAATAATGGCGTCTGCTCTGGACTTCGATCCTGGGAACTCCTCATATTGAAGCGAACGTCACCGTGACATTGCCTTTGGTGCCAATTACAATGCATTGGCCACCAAGTTCACAGGATTTTCAATCTGCCACCAGTGTATGATGAATAAATGCTCAAGTGCGTGCAACACTCCCTACGATCTGCAATGTGTAGCGAGCTACCAACCGCCACCTTCTACCTAACTGGGAAAACAAGAGCATCAATGCATACAGAGCATTGGTGCGAGGTAACTCAAAATATTGCACCACGCTTGGCTTCATCCCAAGGACAAAACTCACATATGCAATGCCAACCTCGTGGAAGGGTATACAACGTAGTTTCTCCAACCACACCTGGAGCATGGATTTTATTGCTGTCTGGAACAAAGAAGCAAAACAGCGTTTAACTGATACTCACCAAATTGGTTGCATACACTGCAAAGGAGTATCCCAGAAGCAGCTTGGGAAAAAATCATTACCTCGCAAGAGAGGACACAGACCACATTACCAACCATGTTTGTCCTCAATACTTCAAATTAATAAGAGAGGACGTCACTGGCCAGGAAAGAGGCCAAAACGCCAACGTCTACCTCCAACCATGAGACGATAAGCAGTTTGAATTGAAGTGCCCCAATCGGAAATTGTGGGCATACACTGACGGAACCTGTATAGGCAAGGCCAAAAACTCTATAGGCGCAGGAGTATACTGCCCTCAAATCAAAGCTGAATGTTATGTGAACAGGAGGCGTCGGAATGACAAACACCACCAATAGAGCTGAGCTCACAGGGATTGCAGCAGCGCTTACCAATAAGTATACCAAGATTGCAACGGACAGTGCATGCTCCCTAAGCCAAATTACAAAATAACTACTCTTCCCTGAAATGCAACGAGCCCATATACACTCAAATCTGCTAGAACAAATTGTATCTATGATTTATGCTTCACCAGAACCTATCTGCTTCTATAAAGTGAAAGCCCATAGTGGCATTGCCGGAAATGAATGTGCAGATGCAATTGCCAAACACTCTGCCTTACATGATGATGTTAGCCTTTTATAGCGGAGGACTTATGCACTGCCGACAAGCTGACGCGCCAGCTTGTCGGCAGTGCAAAAGTCCTCCGCTATAAAAGGCTAACAGATGGAGGTCATGACGTACACTTCCAGCCTTCAGCTCCAGACGGTAATGCATACACACACCTTTACTGGCTTGCGGCTAAAGACACTGATGAGGATCCCAGCGGAAGAGGGGCAATTACACCTAAGCTTCGTGCACTCTCCGATTTAAAGGCCAAGCTGAAAACAGAAATGTGCAAATCACACAGACTGGGGAGCGCCAAATCAGACACAGGGTATTACAACTACTGGAAGGACCTTAGACATTTGGTCAATAAACAAGCCACAAATGCTTTCTGGAACAATAGTAATTCAAATTCTACGAAAAGCGTAATGTTATGAGGTACCGCACTGGTACAATTTTTAATCAAAAACACGCCTTCTCTCCCAATGCAAACTGCCCCATCTGCCCTGCAGTGCACACTGATAATGAGCTTCACATACTCTCAGGTTGCCAACACACTAAAATGAGGGACGTGATTATAAAATGCCATAGTATAGAGAGTGTGCTGATTGTCCAAGCCCTACAAAAGCGACTATGCGGTGCCAACCAGATTGCCTACACTGGCGTAGGCAGCGCAGATAAACTATCAGAGCAAGGCCTAGATCTGAGAAACACTGCCCTCTTGAATGCTACCAAAACTAACAGCACATGCTTAAAAAGCCTCTTCTCGTCCTGACACCATCCTATTTTTACCTAGCACTGTGTGCTCCTCTCGCGTAACCACCCGCAACCAAAATTGTCAACAGCTTGCTAAAGATAAGAAACTGAATCCAAACCAGTGGGAGATTCACCTAATTGAGTTTAAATTTGCTAGGCACTAAGCCTGATCCCCAACTCCAACAAGCAAAAGCACAGCACAGCGTGCTTCTTGCCAACCTTAACAGACAAGGATATAGGGAAGTCAAGCTCCACGTGATCCTCGTTGGAGTAATGAGGATTATCCACAAAGACTATACAGACAAACCTCTGGCAGACCTTAATCTGGATTACCATGAGATTAAAAATTGACACACAAACTGAACGAACACTCCATCAGACATGCATCTGCACTCATAAAAACAAGCTATGCACTGCAATATAACACAAGCAACAACAGTCAAGGATTGGGTCTGGGTGCTACGGCACACGACCCCCCTGACCCACATTGATTTCTTTTTAATTGTTTGCGTGTGGGGGGTTGCCTGGTGCGGGCACCAAAGTAACACCCTCACTTAATCATGCTGGCTGTGTCATCACTACCAGCGGAGTCTTTCATTTTATTTTCTTTTCTTTCTCAGGTTGGTGTTTTAACAAATGTACAAACAAACAGTCGCAATTGGCAACTGGGCTCCCTTCTCTCCCTTCTCAACCCAAAACAAACTAGCAATTATGACAACTTTTCCAACTTTGCTGACTGTTACTTGCCGAGTGTTACCCGATCCCGGAAACTGGCCGTATTGCATCGTTCTTGCCACCCCAACTGAATGCGTTTGGTGAAAGGTGCATAATAAAATTAACCAAGATCTCTACGACAGAGTAAGTCATAAATCACACACACACACACACACACACACACACACACACACACACACACACACGCACGCACACACACACATGTGTAAACACACGCAAGCGCGAGCACGCACGCACGCACACACATACACACACACACACACACACACACACACACACACACACACACACACACACACACACACACACACACACACACACACACACACACACACACACACACACGCACGCA
>Ga0307968_1000418_pt1 | contig 29576 bp, 40 predicted proteins | sample OrgLakmetagen650_FD_201834 | JGI IMG/M metagenome (GOLD analysis project Ga0307968, IMG submission 201834) | Saline water microbial communities from Organic Lake, Antarctica - #650 | ecosystem: Environmental > Aquatic > Non-marine Saline and Alkaline > Saline | place: Antarctica: Organic Lake...
CGGAGGCCTCCCGCCTGGCGCGCTACAACAAGAAGCCCACCGTGACCAGCCGCGAGATCCAGACCGCGGTGCGCCTGGTGCTGCCCGGCGAGCTGGCCAAGCACGCCGTGTCCGAGGGCACCAAGTCTGTCACCAAGTTCACCAGCGCTTAGAGGGGCTGTGAGAGGGGAGCTGTGGCTGATATCTGGCTGGCTGGAGGGCAGCAGCAGTAGGCAGCAGAGCGGGCAACCGTCAAAACCAAACAAACGGTGTTTTTCAACACCACCTCTCCCTGTTGTGTTGAGTGTGCGTGTGTCCTCTGTGCTCGTGCTTCCTCTCTATCTCTTTCTCCCCATGGACGGTATGGTACAGCGCTATGTGAGCAATGGTGCAAATGCTGTGACAGGAAGTGAAAACGGTCCGCTTGCAGCTGTCTCTGTGTGCATGTTTTGTGCGGGGGAGGTGTGCGTGTTGCTGATTGGTCTGAGACAGTGCAGTGTGGCATGCCATAGCCTGCCTTGAGCAAAATTCATGGTGAGTGCCGGAATGCATTTCGAATTGTGATATGCACGCACACGGGCATATTGTGATACCATCCTTTGTGTGCCATGTACTTTAGTCTCAGATTTAAAGCAACCTCTCACATCACAAGTGCCAGAGATATCTCTAAGCTGGCAATGCATGCTACGATGCAGCAGTGCTCACGACAGTCAACTGGACTAAAGTCAACTTTTGGATGAAAGCCTGTAATTGCACTGCATTGCACTCGTCATGCCCAACGATACCCACTTGAAATCCAAACCAGTTGGACAAAGACGATGTAGCGCACGTTGTTGTGGAATGCACTTGTGTATGTACTGCGTTGGCGTGAAATGCTGTGGCTGTGACTCAAAGTGCATGCCGTGAAAAATAACCTTGCTGCGTTCACAACTGGCCCGGCACGCCCAATCGTTGGCAGCGACGAATCGTGTGACAGAGCAGTTAAGTTGGTTGACAGTTAAGAGTTTCTATTTGTCTTGTTCAATAAGCTGGATGGCCAATCTTATTGATAACCTTATCTTCTGGATTTGATAGTTTTGGTAATAAATTGACAACATGTGAAACTTAAGAGGTACCAGTAGAGGGTAATTTGATATGACAGGCCAGTCCTCCGATTTATAGATGTATGTTGGTTTGGCTTGTGCTAGCGGTAATAGCAAAGCAGCCCCTGCATTTTGCTTAAAAAGGATTTTCAGCCTCGTGCTTGCCTAGCTAGCAATGCCCGCCTTGCCTGACAATCCGTCAACAACATGATGGCCTTTACACGTTAAGTATACGGTGCTCATGCAATAGATTATAGAGGCAAAAGAAATTCTGTACAGCATGCTTCCTCCTGCAAATGCAAGTTGATAAAATATGCTTTTCTTACTCACAACGCCTGGTCCATGATATTATTGCAGCAACTCTTGTGGTGACCCATTCATAGTATGTCACGCCCAATCAGTGGCAACGACGAATTGTGTGACAGAGCAGTTAGTTGGTTAACAGTTGAGAGTTTCTGTATGTCTTGTTCAATAAGCTGGATGTGCCAGTCTTAGAAAGGAAGATGTGCTGAGTCTTATACTTTGCAGTGACGGTAATTTGATCTGACGCACACATGAAATAACGAGACTACTAAAGAAAAGCCTGTCTAGGCTCTTAGCTCACTGTCCTCCGACTCGGAGTCCTTGAGGTCCTTTCTCACTTCCCAAGCTAGCTAGTACTATTGGGCTCGTAATGTTGAGAGTAACATGTTGGCGCATCAGTCATCGCAATAGCTTAGCTGCTTTTATCCTGGCTAACTCTTAGCTTGTTCCCTGGGTTTTACGTTGAGTGCCTCAAGGTTGTGTAGCTAGATGTGCCCTCAGCCCGTTGTACTGAAAGAAAAAAAGAAAAACTACGCAGGCAGTGAAAACCACTCCCCACATTAACTAAGGAAAAGGATCCACTTTGGTCCTGAGTACCGTAAAGCTCCTCCACCATGAAAAGGAACGGAAAAATCAATGGGGATCAGGAGGGTTGCAGGCTTGGCCTGAAACCGGCTCCTGATGAGAGTTGATAACAGTACTGGAAAGGGCACGTCTGGTATGGACAAGTTTAGCAGCAAGGTTCACAGAGTGCACATGGAGCTTGGAGGCAAGCTTCTTACCTCTTTGAGAATCGAGACCCAGTTCCTTGAAAGGCTTCAGAGTGTGAGTGCCGCCTACACCCAAAAGGATGATTTGTAGAGTAACGGAGGCTCCTTGGAGAATGTTGCAAAGGTCTTTGTGCTGTTCCTTTGCGGCGTTCAGCTGGTTTTGAGGTCTGGTGTCCTCACAGTACTTGATCTCGACGAGGTGGATGTCGCGCCGAGTTTTGTTGAGGTCTTTAGGTTGGTGCTGTCTGGGGTTGGGGGCTGTACTAGTGGCTGGCGGTGCTGCTGAGATGCTCCCGGTCTCCCTCAATTGCCCTCTGCCACTTTGAAGAACCCACCCCCCTACATTTGTTTGTTGATTTTGTGTTTTTGTGTGTTTTTGCAGTGATGGGAGTAACCAGCACAAAATTTGGGCGGCCGGAGGTAAATCTGTTTTTGTCTGGGAAGTGGGGTGGGAAGAGCCATTTGGGAACATTTCTACTTTCAGCTGTTTCAGGAATCTGGAGGTTTTGCATGGTCATCCGTTCGTTGCTGCCTATATCTTTGGAGACAATGCATGATCCTAAGGAGCCTGTTTTGCTGATAGCCTTAAAGATCATGCGGCATGCTAAGCTGTGTCTTTCGGTGATCATGTTCCTTATTTGCCTGTGTTGGCACTCAGAGAGGATGTGCATCGCAGGGCACTGTTTACTTGTGGGCAGAGGGGGCAAGTTTGACTTGTTGAGAGTTTGAACAATACCGCATGTTTTTGATTATATAGGGTGCCTGTTCTGTATTTTATTATGATACATTTGGTCTTAAAGGGGACATCGGATGATGTTAGGTAAGCATTGCTAATGGCGCCATTGGCAGTGCCGTCCTTTATGAGGGTCTGGTAGTACGCATAGTAGTTCGCTTCAGTTTTGGCATTTCCCAGTTTATTATGGAGAAAATGCATGTGTGCTTGAAGGGCGTCACGGTGGTTTCGTAGGTACCAAAGCTTTGGGGGAGGTGAATGGGCCATGTTTGTTGTATGGGTATGATTATGGGTTTGTGTTTGGTTTTCTATGTCTTCTTTTGCAAGCCAGTGGATGTTGTAGAAGGGATTTCCCTCAGGTCCTGCTGTTCTGATGGAGGTGTCAGCAATGTCAGCGTAGGTGGTGGCTGACTTTTTAGCAAGGGCGTCGGCATGTTCATGACCAATAATACCGGCATGGGACTTTACTTTGAGGAAGTGGATGGGCGATGGTGATTGGCGGATTGCTTTAGCAATGGATTGAGGGACATCTACTTGGATGTGGTGGCGATGGAGATTCGGGTGTGACAGCTGCTTTTTGATTTGGTGCAGTGATGTGAGGCTGTCTGTGGTTATATGTGTGTAGCCATGTATGACTGCAGCTGCTATAGCTGCTAGCTCTGCACGTGAGATGGTGTTGGTTGTACCCATGCCTTTTGGGTTTACAAAGTGGGAAACGTTTGAGTGAGGGTGGTATACACCTGATCCGGTGTCTTGCCCTACTTCATTCTTTTGGAGGCCGCCATCAGTGTAGGTCCAATCCCGCCAATCTTTTACTTTACGGGTTAGGTTTTGGCTGGAGCTGTTTTGGGGTGCTTCGTCGATATTACAACAATTATGAGATGGTCAGTGCTAATCAGCAGGGCACTTGTTTTATCTGGGCCTTCTGAGGCTTGAGGGTGGTCATTGGGTAAATTATTAATTTGTTGAGTCCTGAGTGTTGTCCGGAACCTAAGGCTGTTGGGTAGGGATGATTAAGTTTTAAATTCCCCACTTTGCCTCAGGGATTTCTTAAGCAAGTTCTTTTAGCCAGTCTTTGTTGTGAGCATTGAGGCAGACCCTGCCCTTGGTGTTCCATATGATGGCAATGATCTTCAATTCCCATGAGTGTTTGGAAATTGGTATTTGTTTGTTATACTCCTTACTAGCCCTGTATTCCTAACCTTGTTGCTACGTAGGCGCTTAAATACACAAGCTTTCTTTCTTTCCCATGCTTGACCTTCATGTACACGTTTTGCCCTTCTTGCCATCAACCTGGTTGCCTCCCCTACTTTCCTCTATTTCTTCCAGTCTGCCTCTCTTGCTTCCTCTTTATTTCGTAAATTTCGGTTCGTTTTCATCCTCGTAGTAGGGAGTTTGCTATCTCCCCTTGACCTATGTAAACACGCAAACTCGCTGTGCCTCAGACTGACTCAGCTCTTGCCACCAATCCCACCAACACACAGAGAAGTGCAAAGCCCTGCTGAAGAACTCCGTCCCCCTGTCGTCGGTCAAGTTCCAGGATTACAACGCTGCTTTTGTGTGAATTGCACTCACAATTGCTTGTGTTACTGGTTTGATAGCCAGGCAGGCATTTGTCTTCAGGCATCAGCCATGGGCATCAGCTCAGAGCTTGCAAACCAAGGTTCACACAATGAGGGGCGGAGTGACCGGCGGCCAGAAAAATAACCTGATACTGATGCAACCATATCATGGTATCATCAATTCACAAAGGAGGTGCAAAATATACGAAGAAGATGCAACAACCTGCTTCCTGATGAAAGCGTGAGGTATAGGCCCCCCTTCCCCACTCGCAAATATCGAACAATGATTTAAATGCCACCCACCTGAAAGCTCCTTTTTGCTGTGCTTGTCCATGGCCAGGAGGCCATGGAGTATGTGTGGATTACCATGAGAATCAGACCCTCATTCGGGTGTGTGATATTTAATAGGATTTGTACGTTACAAACACAAACACACACACGCACACGCAGCCACAAATGAGTGTGCACACATACATACACACATGCACACATACGCAAACACGCAAATACGCGATTCCTGGTCACGACAAGTCTATACAACCTTGCCCGGCAAGGACTGGAGGATCCTAACATGCATACTCCCCGATGGAAATCTATGCTAGGCAGGCACACATATCAGGGACAAAGTCCATTTTGACGTGCAACCTACAGATCCCCAGAATGATATCAAGGGCACAGGCAACTGCAAACTATGGACAGACAAGTCGATCATATCAGACCACCTCCAGTACAAGAGGAAACAAATGATAGCGAGCAATACGATACACCCACCCGTCCACCGCTTATATTAGAGGCACAAGCATCAACAAAACCATAAACAGGGCCGAGCTAGCAGGAATTTGTTGCTTTGATCAATGAACACACCCATATTGCGACAGACAGCGCTGGTGCGCTATGGCAAACAAAAAACAGCATCCTCTCCCCCCAGCGCTTAAAACGGCACAAACATGCCAAACTCCTTGTCGGAACCATTGTGTACCACGTCCAGCAATCCAAATACACCATCCTTCTCTACACGGTTAAAACTCATGCTGGCATCCTAGAGAACGAGTGCAGTGACGCCATATCAAAATGCCGCCTCTGCGGAAAATCAAAGCGGCTATGATATTTACAGTAACCATAACGCCCATCCCCACTCATCCACCTTCTGGCCAGCAAGGGTGGAAAACCCTCCCCTAGCTTGCCTACCAGATACTAATAACACCTGCCAACACCTGCCAACCAGCTTGCCCTTGTGGCTGGCAACACTCAGCCGCATCGCTACGTGCTGCACAGGCGCTACAGCTGCGGGAGCACGTCATTTGGACTTGCACAGGAGCTTCAGCCATCAGACGAGCCATACAACACAACCTCCCAGTTTCCGTGCAGCTGCTACCACGGCACGTGTGGTTGCTAGAGCAGCCATGCCATACAGTGAGGAAGGAAGTGTGGTATGTTATGTGCCTAGCTGCCCTGACTGCCATGTTAAGAGCTAGGGATTTGATGTTTAGCACGCTAGCCAGGACAGGCTTAGAGCCCGCATTAGTAGAAACTAGGGCAGTTGATCTTCTCCTCGCAGCCTTAAAAGATTTTGCAGCCTGCCAAGGTAGTGTCTCCAGTTTCTCTGACCTAGGCCAGGCTCACCCCTTTGTGTATGCTAGGCCAAACGGCTCCTTAGCTGTTTCACTGCAGCTCCCATCCTAGTGTGTCTGCCGCCTTGCTCTAGGTCTAGGCTGGCCTACTTCTCCTTGCTCTTGGCTCCTAGTAGAACAACCTGACTCTTGTTATCTAAACCTTTAGTTCACTGTACTCCTTTCGTGTCTCCCTATTATGGGCTCGTAATGCTGAGAGTGACGTGTTGGTGCAGCTGCGTTTTCTGTAGGGAAACTCTCTCTTCTCTTTGGGTTGTGTTGGAGTTGGTTTTGGCGCGCTAGTCATCGCAATGGCTTAGCTGCTTTTATCCTGGCTAACTCTTAGCTTCCCTAGTTTTTTATGTTGAGTGCCTCGCGGTGGTGTAGCTAGATCGGCCCGTTGCCTTTTCACTCTTTACTAGCCCTGTCCTCCTAAACCTCGTTTTTTCTACGTGGGCACCAAAGTACGCAGGTTTTCCTTCCTTCTTTCTTTCCCGAGCTAGCCCTTCCCGTACACGTTTTGCCCTTCTTCTCATCACCTTGGTCGTCCCCCCTATTTTCTGTTATCGCTTCCAGCCTGCCTCTCCTCCTTCCCTTTTATTTACCAACTTTCAGTTTCGTTTTAACCTCGTAGTAGGGAGTTTGCTATCTCCCCTGGACCAATGTAATACGCCATCATCACCAGGGCCTTCATCAGAAAGGCTCTCCATATTCTCAGACCTCAATGCTTAAAAAGCACATATGCACGTCCAACACAAACTAGGTCCTAAATCAAGAAGGTTTTAAATCATCAGTTCACAAAATACACAAAATATAAAATACAAAATATGAAAACTGATCAAAGAAGACCTTGTTGAGAAAATTACCTCTTTTTGGAAAGATGCAAGCATTACCTCTAGAGAAAAGAAAATGTCACGCTCTGCCGCACAGATTTGATATACAACCAAAAGCGTGCCGCTCAGTGCAACCATATAGTAGAAGGCCCACCAATCTGCCCCATCTGCAAAAAGCTAGACGGCACCTACCACATGGCAGTGCAATCAGGCTGCAGCCATCCCAATATAAATTTAATTATCATAGATAGCACAACGCTGCTGGACAAATGGTTATGAAAGCAATCCAAAAGGTCGCACAGGGTGCCTGCCTGCTAGCACAAGCAGACGTAGGCAGTCGTGCAATAATGGTACGATATTGCATTATACGCCCTTCCAAGGAGACACAAATAGAAAGCTTCCAACCTGGATCTTACCTTTCAACCTCAATGCACAACAACGGCGGAAATTTAGCAAGCCAGATGCAATCATAGTTACTCCGACCCAACAACCACGCCCTCAAAAAAACCAACAAACACGTACCGAGCTAGGTCTGCCAATAATGCTAGAAGGAGCAACAGGCACCATCTACAGCAGCCACATAAGGAACCCATCCGCAGCCTCGGAGTTACTGGTCTACATGCCACAGCACTCATGAAGAAATTAAGCCTACATGCAGTCAGATCCGCAACAAAAATCAAGACGAGACATTGAATACTAACCCCACAAATATCTGAGTAATACTCCTGGTGGTGTGCAGGCCTCTGCCTCCCAGCCACCTGATACCCACTGAAAAGCCTCTCCTCTTTTGTTCTCCAGATGGGATGTGTGTCTTTGCATCCATTGGGTGGTGCAGAACAAAAAACAACCTCCTAAGGCTTTCCCAACCCATGCCGGTAGTGTTTAAACTATCTGTATCCTTTTCTTTTCTTCTCCTGGTCAAAACAACTCAGCTTTTCCCTGGCTCCTTACCCTAAATCCATGGGCAGTGATTTTTGCTGCCTGCATTATTATTGCTTTTTCACTACTCTCTTTCTACGAACAAGAAGTTATAATTTCCTGAGCGTTCTGAAAAGCCATACAGACAAGCATCCAAGAAATACCTGGGTCATAGAATATAGGGTGGATATCTGCTTGTTGAACAATAAACTAAACAAATCATAAGTTAGAGCGCCTTTGGACCAAGAAAGGCCTCCAAGGTGGTAAAACCATCCAGCAGAGGAGTGAGTTATATGCATCGCTGTGGTCCCTAATGCTTCTACCAGTTCTGTATATCCACGCCTGTGCGCTCTCTGCTCATACTCGTGCTCGTGTGCGTGTATCTATCTCTGCTAGTGCTACTCATCTGTGGTTGGCTGCCACACCACTGTCCCTCCCGGAGCTGGGACCTTTAACTCAGACATTCTCGGTCTCATCATATTACCTGCACGTTAATATGACTAGGCAAACAAGTAAAATCAGAGACCTTACAGGGTCTATCAAGGAATTCCTCTTATGGTACCTCTTAGAATGCTCACATGTTGTCAATTGATTACCAACACCTTTCAAATCCAGAAGATGCAGGTTATCAATGAGACTGGCACATCCAGCTTATTGAACAAGACATACAGAGACTCTCAACTGTCAACTACCTGCTTGTGACACAAAGAAGAGTTGCCCGTAATAACCTAGCAGATGGCGCTGCCAATCAGTACCCCCTGGATATGAAACCAAGAGACATACAACCAAACAAACGCGATGTACATTTAATCAATTAAGTACTGTGCAGACACTTCCCCTACCCAACAAGCCGAATCCAGAACAGGCACGACAACAATATAAGCTGCTCATGCTTCCTTATTCGGACGCTGCAAAACCTTATATCTTAATGATTTATGTTATAACGCACCTAATACTGCCAAAGCCAACTAAATTTGACTTGTAACGATTTTGTGCAGGAACTTAGCGGCCTATCTGATTTTTTCCTGTAAATCCCAGCAGAAGCAGGGTGGCCGCCCCTTGTTCCGTAGTATATAGTCGAAAGCCCTTGATGAGCAGTCAGGGTGCGTACACGTCTATAGCACCCGTTTATATCCACAAAGTGTGAACGCTTATTAACATAATCGCTGTCAACATGGAAGTTACTAAAAGGTAAATGGGCCAGGTTTTCATCTTGAAATGGTCTATATTGGGAGCGGATGCAGCCAGTGCCATCAGGAGAAGGTTGTAAATAATAAATGCTCAGAGCAACTCTGAGCCTCAGAAGCCATGTGGTGTGCAGCAGCATGCATCGCTACCACTACTGATGATTAAATAGTCTATGACAGGAGATTCTTTGCTTGGGCATTTATGTCTGCTACGGTGAAAATTTGACACTATCCAGTTCTAACTGCTGGCAGAAGCTGGCAGATTGGCTTCCCTACCCGTGATTAGTGTGTGGGGAGTGAGTTCTACCAGTGTTTTGTAGCTGTCTGGGTCTTGTTGCTTCTATTCCAGAATTCTTATCAGGTAAAAGTGAGAATATGATGTTTATGTTGCTGTATAGTAATGAAGATTTGACCTTTTGAGAAACGAAGATTTTTGAGCAGGCAAGAGCAAAGGGGAAAACCAAGAGGAGGAAGTTATGCTTTAGAAGCAATGCAGTAACGACCAGAAGCACTGAATCTTATGGGAGTCAAGGTAGGCATAGGTGATTCAACATATCACCTGATTACGTAGTGGTAACCATGTTTAGGTGTTTAAGCACAGCAGAAATGTCAAGCACACACAGACGGAATAGACCTTGGTTCAGGCGTTTTCCAGCATCACGATCCTAGCTTCTTCGAGGAACGGGCTAGGGAATGATTTTCTGCGCAGGAGCACTAAAAACCTGGGTACATTAATAGGCAAAAGCAAACAAAATGCATATAGTTTGAGAGAGGCGAAGGTTGGTTAATTCGCTCATGTTTGCTAAGGGGGATCCGCTAGTAGTGGTAATACAGCTAGCAACAATTTGGATTAAGGGTGGAGGCTACGCAAATGCCTACACCACATAATCCCACATTACACAATTTGGAAGAATGGTGCTGTATTTGGGCACACTTTCTAAACACATAAACACACTTGCTAAATCCAGCTGTGCAGACAGCATGTGTAAGAAGAAGAAAAGAAAAAGAAAAACTCTGTGATGATGTTGGTAGTGATGACGTTGGTAGTGATGATGTTGGTAGTGATGACGTTGGTAGTGATGACGTTGGTAGTGATGACGTTGGTAGTGATGACGTTGGTAGTAATGATGTTGGTAGTGATGACGTTGGTAGTGATGACGTTGGTAGTGATGATGTTGGTAGTGATGACGTTGGTAGTGATGACGTTGGTAGTGATGATGTTGGTAGTGATGATGTTGGTAGTGATGACGTTGGTAGTGATGATGTTGGTAGTGATGACGTTGGTAGTGATGACACAGCCAGCATGTGTAAAACTACACCGATCTCTCTGACCCCCCTGAAGCCTTCTCCTTTGCACAGTTCACAGCGTGTACATGATAGGCGTCAATCTTGTGACCTGCCATGAGGAGGCGGGAGGCTGGCTTTTTAGTTGCTTTGGCTTTGTTCCTTGCCCTTTCCTTGTTAGTCTTTTGATGAGGCTGCTCTCGCTTTAAAACGTGCATTTGCTGTTGTGCATTTGTTTATGCACCCAAGTCCTGCCCAAGCATTTGATAAACCTTGAGTGCACATGAGATTCAAATATTGGTCGGGGGGTTGTGAGCAGTTGAGAGCAGAAACAGCTATCCTAGCTGCTCTGCTTTTGTTAGACTTTGACCAGTCCAGATAAGTGCGAAAGAAATGGATGTCGCCATTTCTGCCATTGGTTCCAATCTCTGATCTGAAAGGGGATCAGTATTGCATTGTTTTAAATTCCGCCAACTGAGGCTCTTACTTGTTGTGCCCTGAAATAGATTGGCAAGGAATGATGAGCTTGTGTACTTCTTTCACTCTGATTTTTGGCAAGGCTTTGGCCTTTTTGCACAGTGTTTCAGTCCTTTGTTGTTAAGCAAAGCGTTGAATATGCATACATTGCGAGAGTGCAAGTGTGTGCGTTGTCTTGGGATCCCTGGAAGCCTTCATAATTTGCTTCCTACACTTTACAGCCTATTTGGATGATGCACTGTTTTTCCATTGAGACGTTGCATGATCTGGCCTGATATGTAAGAAATTGGTTCCTTACTGAGGATATAGCTTAAGAATCGGCTCCAGGGATACCCCTCCCTAAACTGCTTTTTTAACCGTCTGTTTTTTGCTTAGGATTTGTTGTGACATCAATGCATGCAAAATTGACTTGTGCCAAAGAAGAAATGGAGGTGTGTGGACAAGGCTAACTTCGTTGCCTGACAAGTATTGATAAGAGACCTGCCATGCACATGCACTGGAGTATCTTACGCTCAAGTTTATGTGTGCCACATACCAGAAAGTTTGCATTTCCGAACATCGAACTTGACCTTTATTACCATATTGCATTATGAGATTATGGCCATTCAGGTGTGTCTCATTTTGCCCACGCACACCTTGCCACAACAATAAACTGCGGTGAATCACTTTTTTTGGTAATCGCATGCCTATCATCACCGTGCCAGCATATCTGCACCAAAGATTGCATGTGAATGGGCTTTAATGTAAGGTTCTCCTTGGTATTCTGTCATTTCACCTTCCTAAAGCATCCACCTGCTAACCACCTGCTGGTTATGTTTTAATAAGCACAGGCGCCCTTTATAACCACCCACTTTGCCAAGCATGGTGGCTCTCGCGGGAGGATGTCTAGAAGGAAGTCTAGGGAGTGGAGGACAATGTGCCTTTGGACAGGCAACATGTAGCTAGCCCCTTGTTACATTATACACCATATACACAGGCCCTGCAGCTGCAAAAGCACGTATTTGAAATCTGCACAGGAGCCTTTTGCTTGACAATGCAACTTCGGACAGGCTTAGAGACTGTAGGATTAGGAACCAACGCAGTTGAGGCTCTCCCTCTTGCAACCTTAATTTCTTTAGGGCTGCAAGGACACTGCTCTTTTCCATTTGGGAGGAGTGTCCCAGTTTTTCTGGACCAGGTACCTGGGCCCCATGTATTTGCAACTTTATGAAAATCTCCCTTCCTAGGTAGGTATGCCAAGATAACATCCTGCGTTCAGTTCCTGAGGTACTAAGGACGAGTAGGGCAAATGCCACTCCTGCTCGTTGCCTTTCTCATGACTCATGACGCTCGTCCTTACCCCTATGAAGTTTGTGTGTATCGTATCTTGTTTTATGGTACTTGACAACAAAATAGCTTACAATGCTATGTATATCAAAAAAGATCATAATAAACATGTGTGTTATTGGGTATTGAATCATTGTGTGCACTGCGATTGATCTTGCTCTTATTGCCTCAGGCTACTTCCATTGCATGCACTAAGCTTGGTTTCTGTTTGTTCTTATCTTTGTGCCCCTTTTTAATCGTGAAGCAGGGAGTTTGCTACCTCCTAGATCTATGCAATGCCCCTCAATATTCCTTTCGGAATTTGGCATTACATCTGTTCTTCTTTACCAAGATTTATGTCATTCTTGCTGTCCCCATTAACACTCTTTTCTCCGTTTCCTCTTGCCTTTTATTTGCATTTTGCATCTTCTTGGACGCTTCTGCTGTGCCCCTTTTTTGTTTCCTCGTGGAAGGCAAGAAAACAATTTGATTTGTATACAATGCATCAAGTGGCCCATTCAGCAAGTTTGTAAATGCTGTCCTGTAGATTTCTATGACGCGGCATGAATGCCATTGTGAGCTGTGAATCAACTAGGGCCTGATGACAAACAAAGGGTTTACAAAGGGTTTGCAAAGGGGGTAACCGGCAGCCACATGTGTTGGGCTGATAGGCATTGCTGGATCAGCCAGCGTAAAGTAAACATATAAAAATAATTGATCTTAGCCAGTGCCATATTGTTCTCTTAGGAAAGCTGTAAGTAAGAGGTGATGAATGAATGATGAAAGGCAAAACCTGAAACAATAAAAAGACCTGATGGAGAGCCACAACAAACAGTTCAGGCGTGCTAACTGAACACCAGAATGTATAACCCAAGGGGAGGAAGAAGGGCCTGCTGACGAACTGCACTTGAAACGCCCAATAAAACGCATGACCGTACTGGTAATTTATTCCTTTCTTTGCCTTTTGGTCTGCTCAGATCAAAAAGCAAGGCAACTAAATGGCTGTTCCTTCAATCCTGGAGGTGTCAAAACAAAATGAGGCTTATCTTGTATAATTTTTGCCCTTTAACACAGAAGCATGTAGAATAGTAATACAAGTAGGAGACCATTTTAGTAGAAAACTATATCTTTAGCATGGTATGTGGCCGGAAGTGTGTTTTGGGCTTGGGACATCAGACGTCTGGTTATAATTATGCAAGTTCAGAAGATGCAAGCAATTACATGGAACCCAAAAGATTTGTAGGAATAAATGATGATGGATAATATGATTGGTGTCAATTGAAACGGAGAGTAACAACTGGATCGACTAGCTTATGAATGGCCTAATTACACTCACACTGGCTTGCGCCTGGCGACATCTTTTTACCCGATTCGAACAGTTTAAGTAGTAAGTAACAAATGTGCACTTCAGAGGATGGCTCCTGAAGATCAAGTATTGCTTAGTAAGGCCGTGGGCTCTAAGTACGCCAAGGACCTGCCCGCCAACTGGGAGAAGATGCTGTCCACCTCTCTCAAGCGCTTGACCGCCTCAGGCAAGCTCACCAAGGTCAAGGCCAGCTACAAGCTGGGTGAGGAGATGAAGAAGAAGCCAGCTGCTCCCAAGAAGAAGGCAGCGGTCACGACCAAGAAGGCAGCAGCACCCAAGAAGGCAGCGGCACCCAAGAAGGCAGCGGCACCCAAAAAGGCAGCGGCACCCAAGAAGGCAGCGTTACCCAAGAAGGCTGCGTTACCCAAGAAGGCAGCCGCACCCAAGAAGGCAGCCGCACCTAAGAAGGCAGCAGCCGCTCCCAAGAAGCCATCTGGTGTGAAGAAGCCCAAGGCCGCCCCCAAAAAGAAGGCAGCAGCTTCCAAGAAGTGAGCACTCACGCTCTCCTCCCCCTGTGCCACTTGTGGCAGAGAGACATGGAAACAAACGGTGTTTTTCAACACCACCTCCGCTTGTTGTCTTCTCCTGAGAACTTTGCTTGCTCGGACAGGTGCAGTGGCCCTTGAATGGGCTGTAGATGATTGCTATTAGGTGGGTGATTTATAGGTAGTTACATTGCCATACGCAACCTGCAATAGAGACACATTAAGGATCTTCAAAAACAAGCAAGGGTTCTCAGCCAACCAAGAAAGAAACTCCTACCAGCCCTATGACATCATCAAACTTCGGAACAATGTCAATTGCATCCAGCCAACCAACCTCAAGCAGGCATAGTAGCCACTGGACGCTGCGAGTACTGGATCACTGACATTGACCTCATGAAGCAGCAAGGAAACGACACCGAACTTCCCTCAGACGACCCAATACTCCCAGAAGTGTACACTGCCACAGTAGCTTGCATCTACAATGTAGAATGAAAATGCAACGGCATGCTCACCCCTGAATGCCTCAACATTCTACAAAGGGCTGTCACAACGAATCATGGTACCAGCTTAAGCATGGATTGCAAGTATGGGCGTGGTTGTCGATGGGTTCAAAGGTGGTAGGCGTTCGGTTCCTTCCTCCCTTCTCCGCTTCTACCCGGCCCGCTTTACTGGCACTCCCCCCTGCTGCTGTGTGTGTGTGCTTCCGCTGTGAAAGAGGTCGCGCTGGACGTCTGTGTCCTGCCAAAAGCCCCCCATAAAGGTGTGTTTAACGTCTCCTCCCTCTCCTTAGGGTTTAGGAGGGTTTGACCCGAGAAGGAAGCAACGGCTCAAGCAACGCACCAAGGTGATGGTACTCAGACAAGTCTGAGAAAAGAGCGAGCTGTACAAGAGGACCATCTATCTGGCCAAACAACCAAATAACCGTAAAACCGTTGCTCACATTATAAATCTCAGGGAAAATCACACGGTTCGTCCATGCCACTGATTTAGCATGACAGGGCTTTTGAAAAGGCAAAATATAGCAGCTTATATGACAACATTCACCCACCCCCAATGAGTTTTGCATCGGAGCTCGTGGGCCTCATCACACGCAAAGATATTGCTACCTCCAATAAGCAAGCCAAATGATTAAAAACTTGTTCTTATGGCTTATGGATGCTTCCCCCCCACATCATCACCGCCCTACAAAATTGGGCACTATTCAAGAAAAGAAAAGAAAAGAAAAGAAAAGAAAAGAAAAGAAAAGAAAAGAAAAGAAAAGAAAAGAAAAGAAAAGAAAAGAAAAGAAAAGAAAAGAAAAGAAAAACTACGCAGGCAGCAAAACACTCAAACACTCAAACACTCCCTGCACCAATTAAGGAAGATGAGACACATTGGCCCGAAGTGCAGTGAGTCTCCCCCACCAAAGGAAAAAGAAAACTAGTGGGGAACTGGAGGGTGGCTGGAAACATCCTGCTCCAAACCGAGATCTTGAGAGCAATTTGTTTTTTCGCGCATATTGCACAGAGTGAGCAAGCAATTGAAGGGCAGTCTTGTGGGCCCTCTGTGAATCGAGGCCGAGCCCTTTTAGATAATGCAAAGTGTTAGGGGTATATATTGATCCTCCCACACCAAGAAAGATGGTGTGAAGTGTAACTCTAGTAGCGTTTAAGCGTTTGCATAAACTCTCGTGCTGTTTGGTAGAGGCCTCCAGCTGGTGTCCAGGCCTAGTGTCTTCACAATACTCCACTTCTATGAGCTGCAACTCCCTCTTATTAGCAGCGTTAAGCTCGTGAGCTCTGCACACTTGTCCATGAGATCTAGTAGCATGCTGCACCTGTTGCAAGTGGGGAGTGGAAGGTGGTTTAGATTTAGTAAGGGAGTAGCCAAAATAGCATCAGGGCGACTGGAAGTAAGCCTGTCTCTGACAGATAAACGAGCATCAAAAAGCCAAATGGGTAAAGTCCCATTATTAGCGTGCTCATAAATTTGAAGGTTTTGTTGGGCAAAACGGTCAGTGCTGCCAGCATCCATATGAACAATACAACCTGCCAAGGAGCCTGTAGATGGATAGGCTGCATCGGACCCAACATAGAACACCACTTTTTCAAAAGGCACATTGCTGATGGCGTTCATGATGACTCTGCAGGCAACATTATGGCTTTTAGTGATCATGGCAGAGATGATAATGTGTTGACACCCTAAGAGAATATGAAGAGCGCTGTCTGACTGTTGACAAAGTGGACAATGCAGGTTAGTGGACTTTTTGAAGCGGACAGCGTGATTCTAAATGAAAAGGGTGCCTGTGCGGTAATGAAAGACATTGCGTTTCAATTGGAGGGAGAGATTGGACATGTTCCAACTTGCGTTGCTAATGCCTTTGTGTACGTGTGGAAATAGACTCTGGTAGTAAGAGTAGTATCCTGTTTTTGAGTTGGCATAACCCAGTCTATGAATTGAGTGCATGTGGGATGTCAATGCAGCTTGAAGATTTGGAAGGTAAGTCCAACTGAGATTGGTGCCCATTGCTAGGCTGAAGCCTTTTTGAAGGAGCTAATGGCCAGTACATAATTAACGTTTAATTCAATGTACATGTTTTCGAATTGCATGCCAGGGAGCTTTGCCTTCTTTGCAGAGGCAAGACGTTATAGCGCCACTCTATGGGATTTGAAGCAAAAAAAGTCCACTTTAAGCAAAAATTTTCTTATTAACTCATACCATTTTATCAGAGGTGGTTGACGGAGGACTGAAAAGGGGGTAATTTTGAAATGTTCCCAGAGTATGCGCACCCCAGCTGGCAATTTCTAAGCTTAGCACCCAGATGTAGCTGATAACACCCAAGCTTGAAAGCTGCCAATAGGGGTGCACGTGTCTTATTGCCCGCGGCTTGAACCCCACTTTTCACCACCAATCTGTCATATTTTACCACCAACTGACCTGATTTGTGTCATTTTTATATGAATCGTCTACATTTCAATAAGAATATCACTGCAACAAAAATGGGGCGAGGCGGAGCAGTAGTTGGCCAGGTGCCCCATTTTGGCCCATTCCCCTTTGAAAAAATCAAAAAAAGGGGTGCCAAAAAGGGTGGAAAACAATTTCCCACCAAATCCGGTTTTAGCGTGTCAATTGATTCCTGATCATAAAATAAGTACTCCTGTCGTGCTTTGAGGTGAAAAGAGGCCCTGGGTAGAGTGTGGTGGCTCAATACGTGAACATTCAGTGCCAAAATTTCAATTCGATTTCTGCCCAGACCACTGGGGTAGTCCTTTTGGCCTCAAACTCCATGAAACATCTAGTTATGTTATTTAAACACGATTTGCATCAAAAAAGGAACATTTTCAGGACTTTTGCTTCATCGACCACCTCTGCCATTTTATGGGGTTTATACAGTCCTCAGTAATCTGGGTGTCTCTGTTTCACACATGAAAATTGACTTATTACTGGTTCCTCTGACATGCCAGACCTACACAATGAAAATTTATGTAGTATGCGTATGAAAGCGTTTTTCATTTGTGCCGTGTTTTGTTTTCTATGTTTCCTGGCTTTATCAAAATGGCCAGCATCTTGTCACCTGAAACTGAATATCACCATTGCTTTTTCTCCTCCATCAAGCAACATTATTTAGCAACACTTGAATGCACGGTATATATAACACATAAAAGAGGAACAGTCGCACTGGGATGCTAATGTTTGTTTAAACGTTTCCAACACTTCAGTGAACTTTCACCTATTTGCAGCATATCGTATTACAAGAAAAGAAGGGCAAGGAACTTTGCTCATGTTACGGCAGCACGCACATCCAGCGCAGTCAAAGAAATGTATCAGATTATAGCATGCCACAAGCTTCACGGTCCAAGACCTGGGAATTGCCCAAGCCCGCCCAACTCAGACCGCCCTTCCAATTATCAAACACCACTGTATGTACAAAATGACGATCACTCCTGAACAACTTAGCACTCTTCCCTCCAAAGACACCGTCCTGTGCAACAACAGGTTGTTCACAAAAGACATGTAGCCGTTGAGCTTGCCCAAAACTTCCATCACTGACGTTTTCGCTATCTCGATTCAATCGCACCCTACAAGCACCTCACTACTTGAAGTTCACAAGCGGAAGAAAAAACTGTTTCCTATAAAGAGGAGGAACAAAAGGTAAGGGGAAGGCCCCAAAGAGGAAGGCGTGGCGCAGCTATAACGCAGCTGTCACCTTACCCCAAGACTCTTGGGGTAAGAGAACTTGGGCCAAGAGAACTTGATTTTTTATTTGTTGGCGTGTTACATAGTTCGTGTTACATAGGTAAAAGGAAGATGGCAAACTCTCTAGCCCCTTTTGCTCTTGCTGCTGCTGCCACTGCCTCCTGAGTGCTGGAGACGGACAGGTACGCTCCTGCCACCTGTTCACAGTGAGTGTTCATAATTCATCAATCACAAGTACACGCAGTCACAAGTACACGCAGTAGCAATTCATCAGTCACAAGTACGTGCAGTCACAAGTATGTGCAGTAATAATTCATCAGTCACAAGTACGCGCAGTTGCTGCTGAGATAAGTCAAAGTGCGTCAGGGACATTCCGTACTAGTGCTCACTCTAAATAGGCATGCCTAATTAAATGTTCGAAGATTGGGTCCAATGCTCATCACTAGGATTGGCCAGAACTGTAATATGCACGGTATATGACCGTATATTTGGTGATGTCCCTGCCCTGGATACCGTGTATACACTGTGTATATACGGCTTTGGCCAACGCTGTTCATCACATTGAACAATGGTTGTGGCAGATTGTCACTGATGCACAGGCAGAAGTGGACTTGCAGGTGTGCAGTATGTACGTTGAAATGGATTGTAAGACATGTGCATTACGGAAAGAATGCCAAGGGTGCTGATTGGAAACAAATGCAAAGTTCAAAGAAAGTCATCTGGAAGAATGCGGTTTTGCTGTATAAGGTACAAGAGGGAAGGTTGGCTAAGAACAAAGCCAACCCCAACATAAGAATACCTGCACAAAAGCACACATAAGATCACATAAGCCCTTTTTTCTTCTCCTTCCTGCAGTGCACGAGCTCATAAGTACCAAGGCATCAAAATCGCTCCTCTTTCTTCTGGATTGGCGTGGGGAAGTGGCTCTCACTGTCTGTGTTATCTCGTTTTCCCCCATCAATAACATCATCATGTTTGCCTACCTTGCTGATGTACTTCGGTCGCAGCCCTCTGAGCCTCTTGGTGTAGGCATTCAGTGCTGTAGGCATCCCCCAGAATGATGTTCAATTGCGCAGGGGGATTGCTCAGTGCTTCCCGCAGCTTGTCCATGGCCTGCTCATCACCCTGCGCACGTGCATACGTGTATGCACCTATGAAGAGATCACATTGATAGCCAGCTTTTGACAACACCATAGCATCAAATTTCAGATGCTTGGAACCCACACATTTTTTGTTGTTGCAATATAGCTTGTTATTGTATGAAAGTTAAAAGTACATGGATGTTATTTTCCAGATGTGCTCTTTCAGTCCAGTCACCTACAGCCTATTGTAAGGAAGTTAATGTACATGGATGTTGTTTTCCAGATGTGCTCTTTCAGTCCAGTCGCCTACAGCCTGCGCTCGCGTAACTTATCCAGTTGCCTACAGCCTGCGCAAGGACTGCGTTGGCCAAACTACAAGTTTATTTGAATATATATATGGTACACGTCAATTCTTGGGCAAGGAGATCTACGACAATAACACCTCTTGTCCATACCAGACGTGGCTCTTACCAATATCAGTACCAACTCTTGTCGAGAGCCAATTTCAGGCCAAGCTTGCAACCCTACTGATTCTTATTACTTTTTTCTCTTTCTTTTGATGAAGTAATTTCACGACAACCAGTAACAAAGTGTCTCCTTTTCCTTAGTTATTGTGGAAGCAATTTTTCATTGCCTGCGTAGTTTCTTCTTTTTCTTAGGGTTTGGCCATTCCCATTCTCAAAATGCAATAATTCATAAGCAGGGTTGGCCAGAACCGTACATTTACACTGTTTATGACCGTAAATATGGTGATTTCCCTGCCAAAAATGTTGTATATACGTAGGGTTGGCCATAACCGTATATACACACCGTATGATTTCCCTGCTGAAAATACCGTATGTACACCGTATATACGTATACATTTATGGTTCTGGCCCACCCTATATATACGCCGCATATATAGGGTTCTGGCCAAACCTAAATGTATGACACTGAGGCTGATGCCGTGGATTGTGTCACTGCACATGTGTGTGTGTGTGTGTGTGTGTGTGTGTGTGTGTGTGTGTGTGTGTATATGAAAACACATAGGTAATTCGTGCAGAGTGTGTGCAGCATGCTTGCCTGGGCTTGAGCCACAGCCATGAGGCGCTCAAATTGATGGTGGTACACGGTCACAATGATTGGCCTCCAGATGCGGACGCGTGCGTTGATGAACCAGTTGTTGAGCTGCAACAGGTCCAGGCCCGTAGCCTGGAGATGAGAGGCATTTGCAGTGAGTGCTTTGTGTGTGAATGCTTCTTGAAGGTGTAGTTTATACAATCTACCCATCCTATGAAAAACGTTATCTCCATGGGGCCCTGTCACTTGCACTCAGTCTTGGACACACACACGCGCACACGCGCACACACACGCTCACTCACACACGCACACACACACACACGCACACACACGCGCACACACACACGCGCACACACACACACACACACACACACAAACACACACACACGCGCACACACACACGCACACACACACACACACACACTCACATACACCAACAACCAAACATGGAAGATCCTAACAAAGTGTACAGCAGTTGTGGCATGGTGGCAATGCTTCAGTACACGTGCTTCCAACAACCGTGACCTTAAAAGCGCAGGAAGACGGTTTTGTGATAAGACTTTATTAAAGAGCGATTTCACTTAATGAAATGATATTCTTAACAGCCACCACATGCATAGGGCTGCAACAAGATCAGCTGCCGTGCTGCGTCTGGCGCTTAATTACGGACATGATCTGGCACATACATTCCTGTTTAGCTCAACTTGATTGTGCTACATATCTTCGCCTTAACAAGTGGCAGCCTCATTTGTGTGAAGCTCAGAGTTAGACAATGATCTGGCCTTTTGCACACACTGTGCCAAACTCATTTTCATCGTCGGTATGAATCTCATAAAACGTTCATTTAAATTCAAATATAATGCAGACACCTGACCTAGCACATGCAGAGCATTATTCCTCACCTGCATCAAGGCACACTTCTCTGTCTCTGAAGGGTAGGGGTGGTTGATGTGGTCCTGCGTGTGCATGTTTGTACGTGCAATTTCACGAGCTGCCTGTGTTGCATTGTGGATTGGATGCTGGTGCTAGGTGTGGGTGTGGGTGTCAGTGTGCCAGTGAGTATGTGTGAGTGCCAGCGTTTGTGTGTGAGTGTGGGTGTTCGCGTTAGGTGTGACATTCTACATTATGTGGCCTCAAAAGTGCCCCCCCCCCCAATGTGTGATTTTTTGAAAGTCATGTGAAGGCTAATACTGCACATGTGCATGCATGTCAACTGTACATTGTACACGTGTGCTGCTAAAAAAGTGTGTACGTGCTGCTTTGCAAGTGCGTACGAGCTGCGTACGTGCTGTTTTAAATTTACAAGTGGCTTTTTTAGCAATGACAAGACAAGGGAAACACAGGAGGTATCAAAATTAATGATAGCTAACAAATTACTGTTTTTTACCTAGGCGCAAGGGTGCTTACTTACATACATCCAGGTCTTCAGGATGACCACCGACTGCTTGGGCAGGTTCTCCCTCTGTTTTTTCCCTCCTCCCCCAGACCCCCCTTTGGATGCCCCTCCCCTTCCTGAACCCCCACCACACATCAAAGAGCCAGGCATTCCGGGGGCCAAGCCAAACCCAGGCATGCAGGGATTCATGCCCATGAAGCTACCCCCAAACATGCCCATCCCTCCCATGCCATTCCCAAACATGCCGTTCATGCCTGTCAGGGTGCAAGAGTATCGAATGAAGGGTAAGTAACGGACAAACGACAGAGGGTGCAAGAGTATCGAATGAAGGGTAAGTAACGGACGAACGACAGAGGGTGCAAGAGTATCGAATGGCGGGTAAGACACGGAAGACATTCAGGTGACAGAGGCAACGAAGGCAACGGAGGCTGCACCTCTAGGCTATCTTTTGCTTTGTATTGCGGGATCATCCTTTGATAGGCTCCTCTCCTGGTGTAAGCACTAGCATAAGGGAGTCACGACTGTGAAGTAGAGCCAGGTTGGCCTAGGTAGTTTTTCGGCTTGTCAGATCAAGCCACTGTCACAGCAAAGCACAAGCTTCGGCCAACTAACTGCTCGTCACGCGAGTCGTCGCTGCCACTGATTGGGCGTGACAAGATGCTGAGAGAGAAGCTGAAAGGCCCGATTGTTATCTACGGAAAGTGTGCAGCTGCAAAAAGACAGAGCAGGAAACAAGAAAAGGGGAGGTAACATATGTTACGAGCTGACGGATGTGTGTAATTAACATTGGCTGTGTAATTAACCCTGGCTGTGTGTAATTAATCTTGGCTGTGTGCAATTTATCCCGGGCGGCCCCCTAGTTCTGTAACTGATCTTCTTAAGCACGGCAAGTGTCCTGATAACATAACCTCCCCGAACCCCCACATTTCCCAAAAGCCCTCCTGTAAGATTGACCGAAACCATAGACGTGCGGTGCCACATGTACAGTAAGCGGTGGGAATTTCTCCACAAAGGAAAGATGCAGTCATGAACTGAGTATATACATATGGATCTGGCCATCTGGCCATCTGAGTGTATATATACATATGGTTCTGGCCAACTGAGTATGAATATAATTCTGGCATAAACGCTACACACCTGGGATGCTCATGCCCCCCATCATCGGCCCTCCAAACCCCATGGCAGACCCCCCAAGGCCAGGAGGCAGGTTGCAAGGGTCCAGCATAGACATGACGTCCATGCCCATGCTTCCACCGTTGCCGTTAGGCCAGCCAGCCGCCACAGCTGCCGCTGCAGACAACAAGGAGATTAGTATTCATGTTGTTGCACGGCCACACAGGTCTGAAGTAGCAATGATGAGACCTCTGTCCTCTGTCCTCTTCAGTTATTTAATAGAACTAGCTATCCTTAACATCATGATATTTCCATACATGCTTTTCATATATCACACTTAATCTGTTCACCGTGTTGTGGCATTTTTTAAGAACAGGTTGTCTCAGAAAAGAAACAAAAAATACGCAGGCAGCAAAACATTCCCTGCATTAATTAAGGAAAAGTTGTCTCAATGCACACAACTTTCTATGCTCCTTTCCAAGTCAGAGCTCCTGAGGACACATTTTACCCAAACAAGGGGAAATCATTAAATCAAGGTACCTGCTGCTGTAGGATCGGAGTCAGGAAAAGGAAATGGCATGCCGCTGCTGCCAAAAAAGGAGGTGCCATCAAAATCAGCGAAGGGAAGCCCCTCAGGTGTCCCAAACTGCTGCTGGTGCTGCTGGTGCTGCTGCTGCTGGAAATGGGGTTGCTGGGGCTGGTGGGGGTGGAATTGTGGAGCGACCACAGCCATTGCTGCAGCCTCTGCTGCTGCCGCCGCTGCCTCTGTAGCGATGGCATCATCACTTATGCTTGGGATTCCAGGCACCATCTCGCCTGCACCTTCTGCCTGTGCAGCACGTGCCGTCTCTGTGATTCCCGGGTCCTCTAGCCTGTGTGTGTATGTATTTGTGTGTGTGTGTGTACGTGCCTGCACCTTCTGCCTGTGCAGCACGGGCTGTCTCTGTGATTTCCGGGTCCTCTAGCCTGTGTGTGTATGTAAGTGTATGTGTGTGTATGTGTGTGTGCCTGCACCTTCTGCCTGAGCAGCAAGCGCTGTCTCTATGATCGCTGGGTCCTCCAATCTGGTGTATTATGCTTGTTCATACATGTTTGCAATATATAATCCGGTTTCTTCGCTGTTACTTCAGTTTTAATGTTAGAGAGGTAGATGCCTTTATTTGTTTTTGTGTGCTTTGGTATCTAGTTGAAATGAAGGCAGCGAGTCATGTGAAAAACAGTCTTGCACACAAATACAAATCTGCACACCAAGAAAACTTACCATGCTGCCTCCTCCTCAACTTCCCCACATCAATTCCAACTTGTACTGCACCACCTCACAAGCCAGTGCTTCTAGCCAGCTTACCATGATAGCAAATCAGCATCATCGTCAAACCTCCCCACCATCTGTTCCTGCTGCTGCTGCTGCTGCTGCTGACTAGCCTGCAGCGCACCACTGCAAGAGGTCCTTGCCCCACCACTTAGGTCACCACCTCCAATGGGCCTTCCCACACACATTGCTGGCCCTCCCCCAGGATGGAAAGGGGCACTACCAGAAATCGGCTTCCCCTCATATGCTGCTGGTGCTGCAGTCATGTTAATGGCATGGGTGCGTGAGGAAATGGGCTGACCTTGCAGGATCATGGGCGAACTGGAGTGGGAGTTTTCGGTGCCATCATTTTGGGGGTGGGAGACAGCGAGAGAAGGGCCGAGATTGATCTCAGGGGCAATCCAGTCCATGGAGTTTGGTTTGTGGGAAGGGACGTGTGTGGGGACATGAGGGTCGGTGGGGGTGTCTGCAGAGCCAGAGGGCAGATTTTGAAATGGGATTGAGGCCAGCACGCTCCAAGGGTCATCAAATGACGCTTCGTCTTGATCCTTCATGAGCTCCATATATGCACCAGTGATGGAGCCATCTCCAGCTTTGCCCAGGGGGGTGGGTGAGGTACTTGAGGGAATGGGGGGAGCTGGTTTGTTGCCGCCTGCAGTTATCATTTGTTGGTTTGTTGGTTTGTATCATTTTTTGGTTTATTGCCGCCTGCAGTGATCAAGGCAAAGAAAAGAGCGTGTTGTAACAAGTTGCTACAGACCATTGAACAGATTAAGGAATAATGATGATCAGGAGTTGGTTTGTTGGCACCTGCAGTGATTAAGGCAAAGAGCGTGTTGTAACAAGTTGCTACAGATCATTTAACAGATTAAGGAGCGATAATGATCTGAGGACTCCATGGCAGCAGAAACAAGGCATTGCGCGCACGCACGCAGGAGTAGTAAAAAACATAAAGGGGGAGGTTGCGCTCGGTATGCAAAAGGACAAACAGTCAAAGGGTAGCAATCAATTTTAAATCCTGGTCTGAGTATTAATTAGGGGAGTGGTTTTCACTGCCTGCGTTGTTTTTCTTTTTCCTTTTACCTGAGTGTGGAAAAGTCGTGGAGGGGTGACAGTCAGGACAAGAGGGCAGGCTGAAGCTGTGCTGTAGACTGTTTGCGTGCTTGGCGTGGTGGTGGGGCTGAAAGCCGTCATTGGCCCTGCATGTAGATTCAGCCGATGAACGAATTAGCAATGCATGACTAGGCCAATGAGTGAATTATGCAATGCTGAAAGCCGCCTTGGCCCTGCGTGTAGATTCAGCCAATGAACGAGTTAGCTAATGAATGACTAGACCAATGAATGAATCATACAATGCTGAAAGCCGTCATTGGCCCTAAGCGTAGATTCAGCCAATGAATGAATCATCCAAGGCATGAATCAGCCAATGGATGAAACATACATACGATGTACGTGCGGAAGTCCTAGCAGGGATTTCTCCAAGTTTATGCGGTGTCTATGTATCTGGGTCGGGCCCACCCTACCTATGTTGGTTGTGGTTGTGGTTGTGGTTCTGGTGGTTGTCGTGATGCTGCTGGACAGGGTCCTGCTGCTCTGTATGCGGATCCTTCCGAATCTGTAGGTGGCCCAGAAAGGGCTCACCCTGACCTTCACCCTCCTGGCAGCTGCTGCAACGAACAGGACGGCTCCCTGTCACATGAGAAGCAAGATACAGTCCATGGATGTGATGAATTCAGCTAGTAAATTTGTCAGGCAAAGTGCGTCAATAAAGCTTAAGGCAAAATACAGCAATTTGAAACAGAACCCTTACTCACATTCATCATACACGAATGTATCTTGCACCTGAACTTGGAGAACGCAGTCTCACCACTGTTAGCTTGTGCTGTGTGAAAGTTGCTGAGATCACTCATGGACCGAAAGATGGGCTGGGTGGGTACTACGTCTGAATGGCTGACTCCTTGGTGCTGCTCTTTCTGTGCGTGCAAGCATGTGTGAGCTTGCGTGTATGTATGTGTGTATGTGTGTGCATGTGTCTTTTGTATTTTGGTGTGACCTATGTGGATGTCAGATCAATGGCATTTGTTTTGTTGTGCATTGCAGGGTTAGTGGCTACAAGACCATCCCTGCATGTTGCTTGCTGCAAGAACAGCGTTAGACGAGATTTTCAGCTGCTGTTTGTAATTAGCAATCTGGTACAAGTAATCTACGATAGACCCTCTCTCACACATACACACTTATCTTACACACACTCTCTCACAGACACACACATGTACACATAAACAAGATACGACCCCTACCCCTGCACCACCGAAGATCACATTGCCGTCTTTTAGTCCAGGCACTCCTCCTTGAGGTCCAGCGCGAACTTGCACACCAAACACACCTCCTTCCTGTTTAATCTGCATTAAAATGGGATGGGATGTTGTGTGTCTCTACATCCATTGGGTAATGCAGAACACAAAACAACAAACTTTTCTAATCCATGCCGGTAGTGTTTACACTATCTGCGTTCTTTTTCTTTTCTTGCTGAAAGAGGTGCACTTTCACCTTGCATTCCTGCTTAGGCTGCGTTGAAAAAGATGCAATTTCACCATGCATTTGTGCCACAAAGGGCAAGGAGTTACGCTCCTCCATCTTTAGGTCTCGTCAGTTCAGATCAAGAAGTAAAAGCAGTTTTAAGCACACAACATGCCGTTGTGGCCTCAGTACTCTATTTCCACGTAATTGTTCAATCCAGTCGATTATGTGGAACACATGAGCCATAAGGTTTGCCGGACACAAATTTGACTGGATCGATCACGTACACAGAATTGAGTGCAGCAACATGTGTGCTGTCAAACTGTCCTTTAGTGCATTCAGCCTCATACCGTGGGAGCACCCTTTAGCTGTGTTTGCTCAGCCGCCTGGGTTGGCCTTAGGGGCAGGGTTGCTTGTTCATCGTGGAGAGGCTGCATGTTTGAGTAAGAGCGCTTCTTGGTACCCTGCAATTGCTCAGCAATAACTGTGCGAGTCAGAGCAAAAGAAACCGCTTGATTGTCATGGAGTGGCTGCATGAATGAGTGGGGGCGCTTCTTGGTACCCTGGCTTAAGTAGTGTGAAAACATTGACGCAGCCAACACCGACGCCAGTGCTACATACCTACTTCATGCAAGAGCTGGTCATCACTGTTTAGGCCCCTTAGCATCCAAGTGCATAAGACAACAATATAATTGCAAAGGACGACATGCAGCATCATGTTGAACGAGCATTAAAAGCTTGCTCATGTGCCACACTCACTCACTCACGTACAAACAGCTTCGCCACTTGCCTGGGAGGTGGATGAGGGAGGAGATGATCCTTCACAAAAGGCAGAATTATAAGGTGTCAGCGCCTGTGTGGTTCAGGGAGGAAGTGCAAGAAGTGATAAAAAGAGAAAAGTGGGTGGCGCAAGGCTCCTGGAGTTGGCTTGACCGCACAGGGTAATAAAAATGAAATACGGGCTTGGCTGGACATGTGCCTCATTACAGACACGTGCCTCGTTTAAAGCGGACGTGGTCAAGCACACTGCTGGGGCCCTGTGTTCAAGCCCTAGATATTGCCAAACTGCATTATGAGTGCGCTTGCACACGCCATCTTAGCTTGAATTACCTCAATGCTACCCCGCCTGACGAATGGGGAGGGAGGGTCGATGGACATTGCCTCCATGGCGGCTATTATCCCTTTCGCTGCACACCTTGAGATGCACAGCACAGACGATCTGAATACATAGTTGTTTTTGACGGCAGCAAGCTGTGCAAGAAATGGGCGGAGGAACAGGCGAAGCTGCCCGCTTCAAACGCACCTGCTGATAAGTGAGGGTTAGAGCCGGCAGCCACAGGCTTGCAGCCAGTTGTGTGGGCCAGCAGAGATGTCACTGGGTTTCTGCAATGTACAACATTATAGGCAGCACCCTTTGTGGGAAGCTTACAGACTAGCGCACGCAGGAGTAGTAAAAAACTTCTGCCTGACAGCCTCCTTTCAACTGAATTTCCAGATCTACACCCAGCTCTGAAAGTGTTACAGGATGCTTGCCTGAGCCAAACTGGTTACAGCAGTCTCCCTCCGCACCCAGCTAACCCACTTAGAAGGCACACCAAGCTAAAGAGCAGGAAAGAAAAGGCCGGATGGTTAATCTTCTCCTCTAAAAGATGCGCTCGAAATAGTTTTAAAACGATAACATTTTTTCGCGAGCTGCGCACGAATTGCCGACTCGGCAGCCCCCTTAAGCCAATATCAAATGAATGTATTTTTAAGTAAATGTAAGGTTTGTTCCGCTGACTCGTAGGATATATTTACCCTTTTGTGTCGACCGGCCTGGATATGCTGCTTGTTGTGCTAATAAATCAATAATAATATGCTTTGAAATGCATGAATGTCAGCAGTCCCAGCATTCTGTAACCAGAAAACGATTCGGCTGCCAGGGGCTTGAATTATGCTGTGGCCAATACCAGGAGATAGTAAATACTCTATAATATATGGAGGGGAGAAAGTGTTTAAACAATAAAAATTAGGATGCATGCGGGCTGGGCCGGTGGCGAACACCAGCGTTGCAGACGCAGACGAATGCACAACAGAACTTCTCAAGGACTTCGGCATTGATTCTTAGAGATTTAAACACTTCCTCCCCTCCATATATATGCAATCTGTTGATTATGCTGCTGAACTTGTAGTCCATACTAGGGGGGTAAACTTTACGGTACTATTATTCTCAATTCCTGCCAAATTCAGGTCAAGCCTGCAACCCTCCTGGCTGGTCCCCTCCTTGATCTTTCCTTTTGTTTGTGGTGGAGTTTTACGGTTCCTGGTACCAAAGTGGTTCCTTTTCTATGTGGGGAATGTTTTTTACTGCCTACGTTGTAGCTTTTCTTCTCCCTTTTTGAAGTGCAGCTTGACGGGAGCACAAATACAGTATCTGTGTTTTCAACCCCAATGCCCTCCAAACACCTGATACGCATCGAGCAACTCCCCAGGTAGGATCCTACCACATGGCGGTGAGAAAACAAGACACCCCTTTTTATTTTCCATCCATGCCAAGTGTTCAAACTCTCTACGTCCTTTCTTTACTAGCCAACAAGAGAACGTACTGTACTGAGTTAAGGAAGCCGGTTTTACGTCGACTTCTATTAAATACTTCCAGCCAATTTGTGCTGCTGCTGCTGCTGCTGCTGCTCCATCTACCTCGCAGTCAGCTGCTCCTGGTGTGGGAACCCTGCACCCTACCCCACACCAGGCAGAGCCCTCCCGCTCCTACGCTCGTGCTGCACGCTGCCAATGCTGCTGCTGCTGCCGCAAGCACTGGCAGGAAGCACGCTCGGAGCATGGCTCACTCTGGGAACACGCCAACCCCCAAGGCCCCCATGACGCGGCTGAGGGCTTTCCAGCAGGACTGTAGTGCGTCAGCTGAGGAGGAGCCTCAACCCTCCTACGGGCACCACGATCCGTACGACGAGGCGTATGGTGGTGATGTGGGGAGTGAGGATGAGGAGGAGGAGTGGGGGGATCTAGAAGGCAGAAGTGGGGCTTGATCAA
>Ga0307968_1000419_pt1:0-27500 | contig 29545 bp, 30 predicted proteins | sample OrgLakmetagen650_FD_201834 | JGI IMG/M metagenome (GOLD analysis project Ga0307968, IMG submission 201834) | Saline water microbial communities from Organic Lake, Antarctica - #650 | ecosystem: Environmental > Aquatic > Non-marine Saline and Alkaline > Saline | place: Antarctica: Organic...
GGCTTGCATGTGTGATGGTTGTGTGACACAAGGGTGAATGAGCGTGATAGCGCTCTGTACCTAGTATCTAATATCTAAAGTAAACATAAATTATATGCCAGGTGGGTGGGTGTAGGGGCGGGGGGGGCGGGCAATTAAGGAATGTATAAAAGTCTTTAACACAGGTGTGACAAAGCTCGATAGTATCTCTGATCAGTGCCCAGCCTCTAGGTTGTCCATGGGTTTCAAACACCTGTCAATAAGGCGGTTCGGGTTCTGTGTGGTGCACCCAGGTGTGCTGGCGAGGCATGCATGCTAATGTGGTTCAGATTCTGTGTGGTGCACCCAGGTGTGCTGGAAAGGCATGCATGGTAATGTGGTTCAGGTTCTGTGTGGTGCACCCATGTGTGCTGGCGAGGCATGCATGCTAATGTGGTTCAGGTTCTGTGTGGTACACCCATGTGTGCTGGCGAGGCATGCATGCTAATGTGGTTCAAAATTTGTGTGGTGCACCCAGGTGTGCTGGCGAGGCATGCATGCTGTGGAAACTGCGTACCGCGCTGCTTCTCTGCTCAACTTCTTGGTGTTCTTGGCAGGCGGGCGGTATAGGTGAGTGGGTCTGGGTTGCGTTGGTGGGTTGGGGGTGTGATTGGGCTCCACCAACTGAGCGGGTTTTTAATTTAAGTGGGTGGGTGAGCTTACAGGTAGAGGAGAAAGGAAAGCTGTAGGTGTTGTAGAACCTGCGTTTTTTGGTGACCGTGGGTGAGCTTACGGGGAGAGGAGAAAGGAATGGAATGCTGAGTGCTGGCGGGTGACGGTGTGGCGGACGTTCAGTGCACAGGGCTGACGTTGCACAGGGTTAAAGTTGTATGATATGTACAACATTCCACAAATGATACGTACAATTCCACAAATTATATGTGCAAAACTCCACAAAGCATAAAGTTACGGCAGGCGCTGGGCTTGCTGGGGAAGCACGAGGCCACCTAATAGCTATTTTTATAATGAAAGTATTGATGGTAATGGTGTGATAATATAGTATCATGCATTGAGCAGTCCTTTGTTTCCTTGTTTATTCGTTTTTGCAGGCCTCTATTAAAGCGCGTAGCTGGTGCACGCCTGGTGTACCCCCAGCCCTTCTTGGATACATTTTGAGCTGTCCTTTGTTTCCTTGTTTGTTCATTTCTGCAGGTCTCTATTAGAGCGCATGGCCGGTGCACGCCTGGTGTACACCCAGCCCTCCATGACACGCATCATCAGCTTTGAGTACCTCAATCGTCAGCTGGTGTGGCACGAAATCTCTGAGCTGCTACTGCTGTTGCTGCCTCTGCTGGACGCTGCAAAGCTGAGGTTTGTGGATGTCATCATATGGAAGCGTGCCTTATTTTGTACGCCAGCACATTTTGCGTGCACCCTTGTGCATACAAAATACTATTTTGTAATTTGGCATAGAACTTCAGAGCTACTTCTACTCCTGCTGCACCTTCTCAAAGCTATAAGACCATGCAAAAAGGCTCTGACGCAGCCCTGTCAGCTGACTTTGCTGTGCAAGTCCGACGCAGCCCTGTGGTGAGGATTAGCTTGTTTGAAAATACACTACACTGGCGTGCACAAATGCTGTGACGTACTTGAATGGCGTGTCTGCTGACTTTGCAAGTCTGACGCAGCCCTGTGGTGAGGATCGGCATTTTTGAAATTACACTACACTGGTATGTCAATCGCGCACTGGTATGCCAATCGCGCACTGGTATGTCAATCGCTCACTGGTATGTCAATCGCGCACTGGTATGCCAATCGCTAAGTGACGTACCTGAGTTGCATGTCTGCTGACTTTGCTGCGCAAGTCCAACGCAGCCTTATGGTACTGCTTGTATCTTCGTACATGGGTTATGCCTGTGTCTGTGTGTGCTTGTGCATTCATGCACCCAGCTGACTGCAACAAACTGCAAGCAACTGGAAACTTATTTGCTGCTTGATATTCCAGCAGGTGTGCGTGTTAGGGTCTGCACCAATGCCTCTCCATTGTATGATGGCCTTGCATTTCTCCTGTCATTGCCATTCCACGGCGCAATGACCTGATAAACAAGCTAGGGTCTGCACGTATGCCAATCAATGAACAAACGTAATAAACATCAATTAAAGTAATTTACAACAGTAAATTTTCTCATCACATGGCCCTGCACATCCTAAATCCACTTGAGCAACCATAGCAAAGGACCCCAAAGAATTGGCTTTGTAGGTTGCCACGGAGTGAGCACTCTACGCAAATACCCTTCATAATTTCTTCACGACTGCCCATACGTTCAAAACTAGGCCTACAATATGCCCAACGACATTTGCAGGAGGGGTCTAGGGAGGCTGCTGCCTAGCCTGCCCAGCCCCGTTGCCATGATGCAGCAGCTCGTGCCATCAGCAGGGGCTGCACAGAGCCAAGACACTGCGACTAGCTCTGCTGCATCACCTGCAGCAGCAGCAGCAGCAGCAAGAAGCAGAGGGGGGGCAGAAGGTCAGGAACGAATTGACGGCTCGAATAAGGGGCAGTGTGTGGCTAACAGGCCTCGTGGCCCCTGCCCTGTGTGCGGCACCACAGAGACTTTGCAGCCTGTCGTGGCATTACCATGCAGGTGCGTGTGTGTGTGTGTGTGTTGCCTTGAACAGGATGCCTGTAACAGGCCTCGTAGCCCGTGCCCTGTGTGCGGCACCACAGAGACCTTGCAGCCTGTCGTGGCATTACCATGCAGGTGCGTGTGTGTGTTTGTGTGTTTGAATGTGAGTGTTGTCTTGGACAGGATGACTGGAAGAGCTTTCAATTTGGCTGCCGGCCCCGTGCAACTTGCATTTCTCTGCTTTCCCTCCTCCTGTTTTGCAGCGTATTTGTGTGTCTTTGTACAGAAGTTTTCTGCTAATACGAGTACGTGCACATTACAGAGCCCCTGTGCACTGCTAATGAACAGTTCTGTATTGCAACGTCACGCCACTGGCATATACACAGCTAATAACCCGTGTGGCCCCTCATGCTACCCCTCTTACACCACAGGCACGTCTTTTGCTACTACTGCTTGTCTGCCAGCTGTGCTGCTGATCGTTGGTACGAATGCCCCCGAGATGGCATGCGTGTTGCTGCATTTAAGCGGTGGCATCCAGTGCTGGACCATGGACATTTGCGGAGCTGAACAGAAGAAGAGAGTGGAGTTACCCATTACAGTGCTGTAATGGGCAACATTTATTGCAAAGTTATTGGATAAGGACTTGGCTTCATTTATCAAATAAACATCTGCATGTTTTTACTTGTCTCTTGCTTCCCGTCCTCCTTGCTTGTATTACCTTAGAACACTGGAACCACTTTAATGAAACCTGGAACGGGCGCTCTGAAGCGACTAATTCCACATTGTAAAAAGAAATAAAGACTAGTAGACCTAGTCCATCCTAGTAGATTGGTGGGGGAGACTCACGGCATTTCGGGCAATGTGTCTCCTTTTCCTTAATTGATGCAGGGAGTGTTTTGCTGCCTGCGTAGTTTTTCTTTTCTTTCTTTTCTTTCTAGCTAGACCATTAGTAATGGTTACAATGTGTGGTAACCTTAAGCCAGGTTGTTTGGCTGGTCGGCTGCTGGCTAGTCTTGATCAACCATAGATAAATCCATATGCTCAGATATTAAGAGGAAAAGTCTGAAATAATTAAATCATAGACAAGTTGGTTGTTGACTAGATGCAGCAAATAAGGTCGGATCGCAAAGTCCTTCAACTAGCTAAGAAATTCAGTGGGGGTATTTTCTTTCAACTCATAAACCTGATAATCTTGGCGAAATGGGCTTGCACTTCGTTGTGGACATGTTCGTCTTCACTAAGGCACTGGTCATACATGCGAGAACTGCCTTCAAGCCACGCTGCTGCCTCCACTTTCTACGTATGTACATGCAAGCGGAACATACTGACATTGAACACAACATGCTTGAACATGACGAAGATACCATGCTCATGATCGCGGCACAGTATTCCTTGGCCAAGCAACATTCATTACTTGAAAAAGGGATGGCAAATCAAGAATGATAAATGGCCGGTTTGTTGTTGTGCATGCGCGTTAGGGTCCACCAACTGAGCGTCTCCACAAACATCTCTCACCTACTAATGCTTCAAATCCGCAGCAATTTTTTGCATGGGAATAGCATGCGCAGCCTGAACAGCGCGCTAGTAAACAATTAACAAGCTTCAATTCGGTTGTTGGTTGTCAGATTTATAAGCAAGGATCATAGTTGTGGGAAGTCTGACGGAAGGTGGTTTTTAACCAGTTTTGTGCTGTTTTTTTATTAGCAATAGTGGGCTGTGTAAGAGATCAGGAGATTAAGTGAGGAGGAAAAATATCAACGAGCCACTTCTCCTTCAGTTCTTACCAGATAATATGCCTCTCGATCTCCACCAACCCTGAAATGACCCATAACCACCCTCCAACCAACATCGGGTCCACAACGCTGCCACCCCTTGCACCCTCAGAAAGACAACGTTGAAGTTTTAGTGGCACGAATTTTTAGTTCCACACACAAAAAAATCCACATATTGTTACAATATTGTGTGCTGGCTGGTTTATTGATACGACACAGCATCCCCCAAACTTTATTAAAAACGGTCACTTACAAGGTATCTTCCTCATAAAGTATTTGATCTCAATAAGGTAAACGCTACGCTAAAGTTGATTGAAACAATTTGATGCAATTCTGGTGGCTCTTCCTGAAGTTGACATACACCTGCAAAGAGCTGCTGAGATGCCTTTTTGCATTGGTTTTCTGTCATTAATCTCGCCGTGCTTTGGATCAGCCAGCTTGGAAAATGTTTTTTTGGGTGGAAGTATTATGCCTTCACCATGAATGAGCAGACAATTTCACTTCAGAACAAAAATATCTCTAAGTTGGCAGGCTCGTGTTGCCTGTCCTTGCTGCCTACTTAATTGGATTATATAAGGCATAATGGCTATGCTGTTATTGATTTTGACGTAGTAGGCACAACCGTAGTCACCTTCTACTGACCTGCACAGATGTTAGCCAGCTTACCAATGGCACACTGCTTTGTAACCAGCAAGAAACAGTGGTGACCAAAAGAGTGACCTGGGATGCCAGCAAGCAATCAGGTCTAGCAGACCAAGTAACATTAATTTAAAACCCTACAGCAGACAACACATTTGTGAGCCTGCATGCCTATTTAAGCCCTGGCGTTGGTATGACCCTCTTCTTTTTTAAGTCCGATACATAACCCACACCATGTCTCTAAAGGTACTTGGATATTGTTCAACACCTTTTGCATGGAGTATGTCAGTATTCCACTGAGCCTGTGTGACTTGATTCCTGTTTTGGCTTAGCAGAGCTCATTGAATTGAAGGTTATTAGGGGGGAGCCAAGAGCTTATTTTTTTATAAAAGGCGTGACAAAAAGCTCAAAAGAGCACGTGCTACTACTACATCACAGTGACCACTCAATTATGACAGAAGAACGCAAAGCATTTGCAAATGAAAAGGCAGCATGGTTCAGACAAACACAGAGAGATAATATTTAAATCATACAGAGCCCCTGTCTGTAAGGTTGTGCTTAATTGGACTGTGTAATTGAGGCATGTTTAGAGCAAGCAAAAAAGATAATGAGCATAAATCTGAGCAAGAGAATAAGCGTAAAAGGCAAATCAGGACATTGTGATGAAAAAAGAAGGTGCTGCGCCCTAAAAACAAACAAATCAAACATTGTTGTATGTTGCTAATATACAAATGACAGAGTGCCCACTGAGTCAAGAATAGGTAAGGGTAAAGAATTTTTTAGTATCCAGTACCACCACTTTCCTTGATTAATGTGGGGAGTGGTTTGTCACTGCCTACTAAGCTTTTTTCATGATGCACTTCATTAAGTACTCTTGATGATAAGAAGACACAAACTTGGTTTATTTTGCCTGTTTTAAGATTGCTGGTGCACACTGCAAAGACGGGAACTTAGGTCAGGGTAGATCGATTAATAATACACACAAACTGATAATATTTAATGATGATTAGGCCCTCAATGCTTACACTCAGGCAGCACCAAACTCTGCAGCAACAGCAGCATTGCCTGCAGCCCAGCTGCCTTGCAGCATGACAGCAGCTCAGATCGAACGAAATGGAGGAGGTAAGGAGAAATATCACCCCACGCAATGTGCGGCTGGATGATGTGAGCAGGGCTTTCCTGTTCAAAAGTGCCCACTGACACGCCATGACGATCGGCACGAGAGGCAAAGCTGCTTATCTGCGAGCTGCTGCTGCTGCTAGTACTACCGGTGGGTTGGTGTAAAAAGCGGGGACCCTGTTTCTGCTGCTGTTGCTGCCGGAAGTCAGCGTGCGCTTGGAGGAGCAGCTCCAGATCTTGTAGGAACGGCTGAAAGTGCTCCAACCACACATGATTCCTTTCAGAGTGCTGCAGGCCCTGCTCCTGAAAGCAGTAGGCGTAAGTGGTGCATGATGCATGTGCCACACAGAATCGTGTGATGCATGATTGAGTTGTAATGGAGAGGCAAAGAAACACCTTGCAGTGCTTTTGGTATACTGAAATGTGCTTAACAAGGCTGCTTAATACAGATAATAGATTCTGGATATCACTAAAGAGCTTACCCTTTTCCTCCGACACAATACGAATGCGCTTCAGTGCTTACTTTTCATGAAATCTGCACTCCTTCACTTTCCTTAACTGTTTAGACAATTGCGCAGACAGTGAAATTCGCTCCCCACATTAATCAAGGAGAACGAGCCACTTTGGTAAAGGGTACTGTAGCACCACAAAAGAAAAAATTTCCAGACTGCTACAGCGTTACCTCTGTTGCCATCTGCACTCATTATCCATTCTGTACAAAAGCACCTGCGCTACTACTTGCAGCCTTCCTTACCCCAATCTCCTCCAACATCTTGGCCATCAAGACGTGCTGCAGCTCCGTAGCAATATCTGGAGCCACCACCAGCAGGCTGCAGCTTCCGTAGAATAGGGATTGAGGAGTTGTGTACACTGAATCTGCACCTGCCCTCTGCCTTCGGACCGCGGCAGAAAATGCGCCCTGGCCAAAAACAGGGTAGAGGGTAATTAATGGGAAGAATCGCATCACAGACATACTACAGAGAAGATCTCCTTCCGCTAATCAAAAAGACAGAAGTACAAAGCCAAGAGTGCATTTGCTACAGCAAGGAGATCCCAGATTACCTTAGCTGCTGGATCAGTTGGTAGGAGCAGCAGCTTGAGGGAGCAGGTTCCTAGCTCATTGTTGAACATATCCGTAGTGAGCATACCTAGGCAAAGCCTGCAACACAAAATATTGAAGCATGGTCAGTGTTAGTTACTGCAAAAATAGGTGCGGCAGTTGGTGGGCAGTTAAGACAGCAAAACTGATAAGTGTGTAAGCTGCGTAAAGTTGATTGATGCAATTTGTCCACTCACTCATCCATGCATGCACATGTTCTACTTAAGTCTAACACCATAAAGACAGTATTGTTCAAAATGATCCCTCTCAAGACGGAATTGTTCAAAGCATGATCCCTCTCAAGACAGTATTGTTCAAAGCATGATCCTTTGCCTAAAGCAACAGACATGTTTTTAAATCAAGTGTTGATAAGTGTTGCCTTACCGTATGTTTGAGACTGATGCAATGTCCAATGCATCAATGATCCAATGATCCAATGATACATTATAATATCTGTTTGAAGCTCTCGTAATAAACAGGGGAGAGGGACGCAGAAGTGAAAATAATGTTGGCAGTGTAGCTACAGAAACACTTTAAGAACAAAAGCTGATGAAAGAACTGTATATAGAAACCTGAGCAACCCCTTCATCCTATCATTCTACCCCTCAATTAAATTGGAAAGTGCGATCTCACTGCCAAATGAAACATTATTTATATATATTACCACCCGGGCAGCACCTGATGGTATGCACCCCACTAATGCTGCTGGCGCTGGTTCTGGTACTGCTGGCGCCCTTGCTTTCAGAGCTGCTCCCAGACCCACTGCTCCCCCTACAAAATCTACTACTGCCTCTGCTTCCGCTACTCCACCTGCCCCTACTCCCTCTGCTGCTTCTACTGCTGCTGCCGATGCACACAGGCCTGTCGACTATGACCTCTCCTGTGCTCGACACGACCACCACAGCTCTCATTACGGCACTGCACAACTGGCTCTGCACGCTGACCTCCACCTCCACCTCCTGCTGTACAGGCATCGCCAAATTACCAAATAAGCAGGCACACATGTAAAAAATTGGTAGCAAATAGATTGCCAGTGTTTACAGGATATGTAATTAATGGGATGCTGGAGTTAAATTTGACAGATGCTATTGTGTTGCAATTTATTCCAATCTTAGGGCACAAAGCACTGCCATGCTGTGTTGTGCAACACGGAAAATGGTGGATGTGTTGACCAGACACAAAGCACTGTTACTGCAACACAATAAGACAATAACAGAAAGTATGCTCGGATGGAGTTTTGTACAGCAGACAGAACGTAACAAAAAGGGAGAGCAAAAACTACGCATGCAGTGAAAACTACGCCCTACATTGATTGAGGAAAAGGATACACTTCAGTATTATAGAACTCCTCCTCCAAAGAGAGGAAAATGAATGAGGATCAGGAGGGTTGCAGACTTGGCCTGAAACCGACTCTTGATGAGAGTTGGTAATGGTACTGGAAAGGCGCGTCTGGTATGGATAAGTTTTTTCTTAAAAGGCTTCAGTGTGTGATTGTTGTAGATGATGCCACCCACTCCCAAAAAGACGGTGTGGATAGTGACACATCATTCAACAAATTCCAAATCTGTTTTACCAAAAACACACGGTGGCTTTTGAACAACGCGCTTCCCAAATTTCTCTCTCGGTGCTTTTGTTTCTCTGCTCTCTCTCCCCCTTCCCCCATGATTTTACTTTCTGACTAATAAGCACAAAGAATATCACCCAGTCAGCGTTGCAAACAGATTCGCATATCAGACCTCGACCCAAACGATTTGCAGCTTTTCAATACTCGTGCTAATGATGATCAAATTTTTTTAAGTATATCAACCATGGGATTGGGGTGTTATTTATAAGCTCTCTAATTCACAGCAGACGGAACCAACCAAAAAACGAGGAACTATAAAGAACAGGATATAGAATAGTGAGAGACTGATGAGAAGACAAAATGAGACTCCAATGCCCACCTGTGTAGAGCTCAGTGCCTGGTCACTGTCCAGGAAGATAGGCGACACATAGAGAAGTTGGACAGCAAAAGCAGGAGTGCTGTGGTGTGCCACTTCTTTGATGGCACCTGCAGAGTTTATAGAAGCACAACAAAAATCAGACGAGACATTGAATACAACCCCCACAAATATCTGAGCAATACTCCTGGTGGTGTGCAAGCTTCTGCCTCACAAACACCTGATCCCCACTGAAAAGCTTCTCTTAATTTATTCTCCAAATATGATGTTGTGTCATTGCTTCCATTGGGTAGTGCACAACAAAAAAATACATCCTTTCCTAATCTACGCTGGTAGTGTTTACACTATCTGCGTTTTTTTAATAGAAGCATGTTGATAATAGCAAAGTACAACCACTTATGACCATATGGGTTATGAGAGTGCATATCTAGCACAAATTGGCTTGATGACTCAAACTGGGTAGCTTGTCAGAGGGGGGTTTTAGATCAGGTAAAACCCATGGCAGATTCATGGGAATAAGGAGCGATGAGGGTGACATAGGGCAAGAGCAGAAAGGATTGACAAGGCATTGCGAGGCAGAAATTGAGGGTAAAGGAAAATGAAGCGCAGCTTGAAGGATGGATATAGCCTGAGTACAGGACACTGATGGACAGCAAAAGAAGGCATAGACTAAAAGCGCTGAGAGTATTAGAAAAGGATAAAAACGAGGAGGGGCAACGTCTGCATGTCTGATGGATAGCACACAGTAAATACAAGGGCCTGGCAGAAGAAAGACAAAAGGGAGTGAATCACGCCCCTTGATAAAGTGATTGGACAGGACTAAAATTCAAAAAGCTTGCCCATAACACATCTATCATGCACATGGCAACTGAAACTTGTAAGCACGCCACATTTCTTGCTCCTCAATGGCAGGCTTTGCCTACTCTTCAAGCACGCAAGCAGGGAACGACATGCCATAGGCTTAGAAATGAACCGTATTTACATCAAAGCAATCCTGCAAGCACTGTTAAGTACCTGCTGGTGCGGGGCTGCTCCTCTCCAGCAGAGCTTGAGAGGCAGCTTGGAACGAATGTGATGCTTGGAACGGGGTAGGAGGGGAGGGAGGCTTTTCGCTGTCTGGATATGGATGCCCTAATCTCACCACTTCACCATCCTGCATCTGCATGCACACAGAATGGTGAGGAGCTCCAGCTGCCTGGAGCAAGGTGCTGAGTCCTGCCTTCAGCTTTGAGGTGAGGTCCAAATCTGGTGTGCTGCTGCTGCTGCTGCTGCTCCTGAGGTGTTCATCTGCTGTTGCTGGGCCAGCTTGCTGGGATGCTGAAGCCACTGTTTCTGTGTTGCACTGTTGAGAGGCAGGAGTGGCTGGAGGGTTTGTATTTTTTCTTATTATTGATCTTGAAAGGACCCCACTTCCCACCGCACTGTCTTCGCTGAACCTGCAAGGAGATGGAAGAACATGGAGGGTTTGCAGATTTTTTGCCTGATCTTAAGAGTCGCCCACTACTTACCGCACTGTCATCGCTGAATCTGCAAGGAGATGGAAGAACAAAGCTTGTTGCTCAATGCAACTTCACGATATTTTGCTCTACCCTTGCTGATTTCCAGTTTCTTTTAAGCTTTCTCCGGCAGGTGCAAAACTTGCATATTTGTGAGGAAATTACGTAGATCATAATTGAATAGGCACGTGACCACAATGATTGGCAGAAACAGAAGCTAAGCATCAATTATCAATGTGCACATCAACCTGCAGGTTCGTGAAATTAGCTTAAGCGATAGGCACAGCCATTCTTGCAGTTCCATGTAAGAAATTCAAGCATACAATAATCTGCACAATTTAAAATAAGTGGCATGAGCACACTAATCAGCGTTGAAATCTTTGACGACCTAATGCGTTCCACTCCAGCAACTTGTACCTGTTCAAATCCCACATATAAGCACACACAGTTACAATCACAAGGGATTCCAAAATGAGACACACGTCTTCTGGGGTACCCAATATCAGGTATTAATTAGAAAACATTAACGGACCCTCTTCCCTCACTAACACTCGTATTAATAAGCACACCTACGCTCACACTCCACAGACCTCACCTGCTCTGCTCAACGCTGCTTGCCTCTTCACTGGAATGAAAGCCGTGCATTGCAGAATCCTCGCTGAAACGGGCCGCTGGCAGCTCATCAAGGCTGCTCTCCCTGACCCCGCCGCACTCGTCATCAGAGCAAATACGCTTGGCAGCGTCAAGCTCTAATCCCTTGGTCTCTGGGATCATCGGTAAAGACTGCTCTTGCTGCCGCTGCTGCTGCTGCTGCTGCTGCTGCTGCGGAACCCAGGGAGCACAGGTGTTGAAGTACGCTAGTGCTCGGCTGCTGAATTTCGTCACAAAGAGCACGAGCTGCACGCAACCCTTGATGCACACCAGCTGACAAGATAGCAACCTGCCCTGAGTCTGCTGTACTATATCGTTGAGGTGAAGATTGTGGAGGCTCTCCTTTATCAGGTGCTCCTCTGCGACTGACCGGGTGTTTGCAATCTGCGTGTACGCCAACATCACGTCACGACATACAACATACATTGATCATACACTTCCTATAATTGTTTCCCTCGCAACTGCATAAATCTGTCACACAGGATTGCGATGTTGATCTAGAGGGCATGCACGTAATATTGTGCACTTTCGTTTTTAGGAAGGCAAGGATGCATGGTAACAAGCATGCTGCCGGTGCGGCTGATGGCAATTTTACCCTCCTTGAAATCGCCTCAATAAATTACCACAAGGCTTGAGGGTACTCCAGTACTCCATGTTATTACACTCTTGGCTTAATGATAAGCAGAAGTGCACGGCGGCTGTTTATTGAGCGCGCATGGGGATACACACCTTTATGTTGACGACAGAGGCTTTGGTTGCGCACTGATATAAGACAGATTCTCGCTTATGTTTTTCCTGCTGGCTTGGCTGCCGTAGCAGCTGGGATTTGAGTAGCAGCAGGCTGTTCAGGCGGCGGTGGCGGCTGGACGACGAAGCAAAAAAAGGCGTACACGAGACGAGGACCACCATAAAGCAGAGGATCCAGCAGCAAATTGGCATCCCAGCCACATATGGTGGGAAGGATAAGTACTGTGCGACTGATGCTGATGATGATGCATGTGATGATGAGGCATTCCCTACACCGAGGCGGGCAGATAATGCATGCCAGCTGCGTGAGCGTAAATAAAATGAAGCGGTCGACGTTAGTTAGCATGAAGGACGACTGGCAGGGAAGCACAGGACTTACATTATCCCTTGAGGCATTTTGTCGATGATATTATTATATTGATGTTTAAATCCTAAGCTAGGTTCAATTCGATCGCTTTTGCCATGATAATCTTGAAACCATCTTTGCTGTCTGCAAACGAGGTTCATTTCGCTGGAGGAAAGCATTGCATTTGCTGTGCTGCCAAAGCACTGATGGGCCTTGGAAACGAGGTAAATGTGTGAGGCAGGCAGCAAATGAATACACGCACAAGCTATACGCGCGCACACACATACTCACACGCACATGTACATACATACACACACACACACACACACACACGCACACACACACGCACACACACACACACACACACACACACACAAACACACACACACACACACAGACACACACACACACAGACACACACATACACATACACACACATACACACATACACGCCCGCACGCACATATGCCTTTGCATACGCGACATTGCACAACCTTGCACGTCCACGCAGGTACATGTGCTTTGTGCCAATTCAAAGGCCGAACTCTTTGCCATCGCCCTGTCAGGTTCATCAGGCTGCTCACTATCAAGCCTCAGCCCGATCAACATCAGCAGCACAGTTTTCGTACGTTGGGCGCATCAAGTGGCAGCACATCGAAATGGTCACATAACTTACAACGTTGTATTACAGGACGGCCTGAGCAAGGTGCCTATTATGGTTCTAGAAGATCTTGACTTGGTGCCATAGCATTGAGCAAGATGCTTATTAGGCCTGGCACTATGCTGGTGCGATGCTGCATTCATGCTGCTAGCCTTTTTTGTCCACTTTAGGAAAAGTTGCTCATCACACATTTCACACACAGGCAGGCGTTGCTCAAGCCCTGGCAGTCCTCGCTGCAGAACTCGGCTCCAGAATTCCAGGCACTTCTGCTCAGGCGACAGCACGCAGCACCTCAGCTCAGGCGGCAGCAGCAGCATTGACACCACCACCACCTACCACAACACTCGCACAGCCCTCACCTTTGGTGCTCATAGACGCTGATGACTGTCAACTGAGCCCTGCCCAAGACGTTACTAGCTCTGCTCTGGACTCAAACGCAGGCAACAAAAGCTTGTTTGAGTCCCTGGTGTGCGGCAGTGGGCTACCGTGCGTCGCACTAGTGCAGGCAAGTGCCAGCAAGAAATGCAAGAATAAGTTCCCAGTCCATCAAACACATTATGTCTAAGGGTCCCCTCGTGCGGGACGGTGAGTTTAAGTGTGTACTTCTTGTCCAATAACGCAGGTGTTTCTTTACAGGCACCAAAGACACAGGGTGTTTAGGGTCCCTCATGTGGAACAGTGAGTTTCAGTGTGTAGCTCTGGTCCAAAAGTGCAGGTGTTTGTTTACAGGCACCAAAGCAAAGAGTGTGTAAAGTAACCCACATGGCACAGTGTGTTTCAGCGTGTAGCTCTGGTGCAGGCAAGTGCTAACAAGAAGCAAGGTCGTGTATTAACGGAAAATCAGACATAGCTCAGTGTAAGGTGTAATGTAGGAACTCGTCTAGTTAGCACAGATTACTGAAAGTCTTTTGCAAGCTTTCGCAGTGGGCTTTCTTGTGTTGGACTGGTGCAGGCACATTTTCAAATCAGCTGTAGTTGGAAATAGCAATTTTGATGCACATTGTTGGTGCAGGTGGGTGTTGTAACAGGGACAGGGCATAGGGACTGAACAAAGTTGACATTTGTCTTCCATGCAAGCTTTCCCTGTTTTTTGCATACTAGAGAGTGGATAGTGTGGCACGCAGGACGTACAAAGTATTAAAATGGAGAAAAGCTACGCAAGCTATAATGGCTTCGCTCCCCACATATATAATACAAAAGGAGCCACTTTAGTATCCAGTGCCGCATACCTCCTCCTCTGCAAGATCATAGCAGCTTACCAAAAATGCTAAAGGAGATGGGTTGTGGATGTTACTGCGGACATTGCCATGGCAATATCGACTGAACCTTTCACAAAACACCAACTATCATTTTTGCCCCCCAGAATGTGCACTTCCTTCCCTTCGGACCTAGTGGCACTGCCAAAAGATCTCTGCATCAGGTATGTACATTGCTTGCTTAGTGCCCCTGCAAAAACTTCTCAGCTACCAGTAGCGTGTAAAACGTATGTATGAAGCTTGTCTTCTACACGGATGTGTTACTTGATGTTGTGCTGTACGCTTGCTTCTGTGAAGCTTTGCCAATCTTGTGGAAAAAAGCATCAGACCTTTTCAGCATTGCTTAGATGGGAAGAACTAATATCTGTAAATTACATGCCATTCACTCTTATCTCTATCAGGCTTACAGATAGGCAACAAAGTGTACCTAATCTGTTTTTTGTGCAGTCCAATCCCTTTACTCCCCAGACAAAACGCATTGCCTAAGACACACTGTCGCCCGAAGATTTGCTACACATTTCATTATGTATTCCTACTCACAAGGGCAGGCGTGGTCGCAACTCAAGGGCATCCTTTGCGTATCTCAATTTGTGGCTGCGTACGTACGCAAGTGGTGGCCTCCTTCCCCCCCCTCTTCCTCCCCCCCTCCCATATACGTGGTTCCCCTATCTGCCTTTGGCTGCTTTGGAACTGGGCCTTTCCAGGTATACATTATGAACTGAAGTATGCGTAGCAGACTGAGAAGTCGCGGTTCAAAAAGTTTGAAGTACAAGAGGCACGTACTTTATGGATGGTACTGTATGGAGCAAGCAGGAGGCTGTAGTTATCACAAATTCTTTGCATCAAGTGTTGATTGAAGTGTAAATTACATATTCGAATTCTGAAGCTGAGAGCCACCTGGTATAGAAACGAGTCGATTTTGAGAAATCGGTTGGTGGGTGTCATTTGGGGAGGCTCGGAAACTGTGGGGGAGGTCTCCAGAACTTTTCGGGGCCACTTACGGCAAGTAATAAATGTATTATTGCAGCTCAAGTCCAGTCGAATGGCACCCTTGTTGGTTGATTTGATTACAGGGGGGGGACTGGGTGCCTGGTCTTAGAAATGCAAGGAATGCCCCCAAGCAGGCTGCAGGGGTGTGTTCAGGCAAACTACCAATATTAATTCTAAACTCGCAGTTTACATAATGCATTATGCATGAATTGCATGAATAAAGTAAAAAAGTGCTTTATCAAAGGCTTTGGCTGGATATGTGCACAAAACAGGTGGTCAGTGCAAGAGTGTGTGCATATCAGGTTATGCCAAAACTCTTCAGGTATTAAACTATCTGGCATGGGTGGCACTGTGCAGGCATATAGATGCTTAAATTCTGAGCAGATTGACACCCTTTTTACTAGTGTGGGGGTTCAAAGTACGGGTGTTCAAGGGGTGGGTAACTATTTTGGGCCGGAGGCCCAAAATCAACACACGACTGTCAGGAATCTGTTTTAACAGGCCCCTGTAGCAAGATTTAATTACCCTGCTAGGATGTAAGCAGACTTCTATTCCCTGTGATGAAGTATATAGTCCTTTCTTGTACCTGCTACCAGACTTGCCACGAGTCTGCACGTATATGTAGCGCTGCAAAATCGATTGTGCACTTTATTTACTCAAGTTTTAGCTGCTGTTAAAACTATAAAGTCCATATCATGAAGTCCATTTGATTTTCACCATTTTCATTGTAAGAATCGCCCATCCATCCACCCTTTCATCTATTGGAGTAGCAAACGAGCTCAGACGTACAAGGATGTCCTGTGTGGATTCAGCTCTGTCTACAGACTGGCGCAGGAAAAGCTGGAGTGTCAGCTCTGATCTGAACGGAAGCAACAACTTGAGTGCAAGCTCAGTGTCGCACAAAAATGTCATGATTTGCAGGACTTTGGTCAGGCAGCCTTGAAGCAGTTGGAAGCAGCTGCTGATCATCCCAAGCCCAGCAGTCCACTCATTGCCTGCCAGACCGCTACCTCCTATTTGTCACAAACAAGTACTACTCCCCTAGATCAGCCAGGGCAGCTGCCTGTCATTGGGGTGCTGAAGCTGACACCTGAGAAGGGCTGCAGCATTGTGCTGGCACTGGCACAACAGCTGGAGCGCCAATTCCAGTTTCTGGTTGTGGCAGGTGAGGTGATTGCTGCTGCTGCTCATGGTGCCGCCGCTAATGATGCGCTGCTCATGGTGCCGCTAATGATGCTGATGCTCATGCTGCCGCTAATGATGCGCTGAAGGTCATACATAGGTTGGAGTCCAGGAAGGTCATAGGTTGGAGTTCATGGACTTTTATCATTTCCTTCAAGCTCTAAGCGAGCCTTCCGAGTTGTAGGCATCTTGAAGCTGTCGAGATAAATACTTCCCAGAGCATCCGCTCCAGAGAGTGTGTAGCATTGGAGGCAGTCGCATCTCAGAAGTAAGGGCTTGCCTTGGAGCCAGATCTCAACAGTGTCATCCTACTTTCACTTTGCAGGCGATCCAAAGGTAGCAGAAGTGCTCTGCAGGCAGTCGAACGTAACGGTGAGCAATACGCGTACTTAATGGTGTTTTTTAAGGCATCAAAATTGCTGTTTTAAGTGACCCGAGTAAAATGCGTGGTCACATGCCGTAAGATAGTTTTTAAGTATCAAAAGTCTCTGTGAGCAGCCAAACCTAATGTAATGGTGAACAAAAAGCATGATTACATGCAGTAAGTTATCTTAAGTTTATCTTAAGTTATATCAGGGATGTGTCATACGGCGTATTCGTATAATACGCCGTAACGCGTATTTTACCGTATTGAACAATCTGGGCCGTATTATACGATTGCAAAATTTGCCTTTATTGCCGCTTTTTGGACTTTTTAGGAAAATTTCGCCCCAACAACGGCCTTTTAGTGAGCTTCCAATGCTATTATCTTATACATATTAATAACGTATAATAACATATAATATCTTGGAAAGGAATTGGGGACATGTTGGGTGATTTTGGGGCGAATCGGGTCCATTTTTGGTCAAATTTCGGCACTCCAAAATTGCTTTAAAATGCTATCGTATTATACGCGTATTCCGTATTTAACACGTATTTTACCGTATTGGACGTCCCGAATGACCGTATGACACATCCCTGAGTTATATGAAGTGCTTTACTAAAGCTATTAAGGTCAACCAAATGTAACGATAAACAAATGTGAGCGTGCTAAAGTGTGCAGAGCTGCAGATTATGAAAAGCGCGTGCATATGAAACATGGAGGACTGAAATCGTGGTTACAAGTGATTATGTCGGTGTTTGATCCAGGGATGGGTAATACGATTCTCAGAGACGCTAATTGAGATACCTAATTACGACTTAAAATACGACTCTTGCATGGTTCAAAAGAGCTGCCAAACCTATCCATCCCTGGTTAAGCACTTCCCAAGCCTGTAGCCAGATCAGTGTTTTAAATTGCTCTCATTTGTACAGGAGGTCGTTCACAAGCCATGGTGAAACCTGCTCTGTCTCTATTTGCAGGTGATTGAGCCCCAAGCAAACATTGACTCCATCCTGTCACAAGTATGCCTTGTCCTTGTGCCCTCCCTGTGGCTGGAAGCATGGGTGCGTCGCTCACACGCTTTTTTGGCTCATATTGCGACCAACAACTATCAATCAATTCAACACAGTTCTTGAAATTCTTCTTTTTTAAAGCTAAGGCCCTTTGCCTACCATGTACCCTGGTGTACGTCCTGCAGCACACGGCAGCGTTTATACTGCAGTATACAATCTGCACATATTGAAGATGCCACACTAAAAAAGTGCTGGACAGGCATCCCTTAGGCTGTTTGTGCAAATATTGAAGATGCCACACTGCAAATGTGCTGGACAGGCATCCCTTACGCTGATTGAATTCGCGTGCCTTCAACCACAGGGAATGGTCGTTACTGAAGCCATGCTCAGAGGCATTCCTTGTATCGTGAGCAACGCAGGTGATAGCCACTGTACCCGGTACCTAGGTGTCTCCTTTCCCTCGAATATTGTAAAGTGTGATTTTCGCTGTCCGTGTTGTCTTTAACTTCTTCTCCGCTAGGGCATTTGTCAGTTGGCATACTTCATCAATGCACCCACGCCTTGCGTTGCTAGCATTCATCATCATCAATTAACAACTCACTGCTTTCTACACTAAGCAGGAGGGCTGCCTGAAGCTGGGCTAGGCGTCTGCTCCGTCTGCCCGGTCAATCCTATCCACATACCTTGTGACGGAGTCGGAACGCCAGACTGGTCTGCACGAAGGTTCCCCAAACAAGATCTCAAGCCATGGGTGGAGGCAATACTTAAATGCACAGATGTAAAAAACTTTGCTGGCCTCAGCAATGCTAGCCGCTCTGCTGCAAATGCATTTCTTGAGCGTGGATTGAAGCACGAGCAAACAGAGCTTATGAGCTGGCTTGATTCTCTTAGAATATGATCGCATATCGCTACTTGATGATTATGTGTAAAGGTGCTGTTTTATCAAAGCTGCTTTGTTTTTAATAAGCTTGAATTATGCGATTATCTCGGGGAAGGGGCATGAGCCAAATTGTAATGGTAGTGCATGGGCTTAAATCGTGAAATTGGCATAAAAGTAGGCGTTTTGAATAAGTTTGAGAATAATTACATGTACTTTTCCATGGTACCATTCCTGGTACAATTACTAATCCATTGCTACTGTTCCTTTTTTGTTCTCCATGCCACCATGATTGAGGAAGATGCGCATCATCACGTAGGCGCCCGCAGTCTGTCGTGGACAAATTTTGTTGCGTCTGCAGTGTCACGACGAATCATGGTTCCAGCTTAAGCATGGATTGCAAGTATGAGCCATATCCGCCAATCCCCCCCATAAAGGTTGTGTTTAACGTCTCCTCCCTCCTCTCCACGCAAGAATGAAGCGACGGCTCAAGCAACGCCCCGAGGAGATGGTACTCTCAGACAAGTCTAAGAAAAAGAGAGCGAGTTTGTTACAAGAGGACCATCTAAACTGGCCAAACAATCAATTACCGTAAAAACGTGGCTCGCATTATAAATCCCAGGGGAAACCACACGATTCGTCCATGCCACTGATTTAGCATGACAGCAGGAAGAGCTTTGTCAGCCTGCATCATCAGAACACAAACAGTGTATCCGTGCTACCATTTGCCTTTCTGAAATTGTTTTACATGAAAGTTCCATACCCAAACCCGTGAAAGCCAATAGAAAAAAGATTCAACCGCATGTGTCATATTTGCCCAATCTGTCAGATCAAACTACCGTCACTGCAAAGTATAAGACTCATTACATGTACTAATAATGATTGCGCCTTTGAACCAAGAAAGGCCTCCGAGGTGGAAAAACCATCCAGCAGAGGAGTGGGTTTGCAATACTGTGTTCCCTGATTCTTCTACCAGTTCTCTGGCTCATGCCCTTGCACTCTCTGCAAATACGAATGTATGTCCACTAGTGCCACTCTTCTTGTCTACTAGTGCTCCCACACTGCTGCTCCTTCCCGGAGCCCTTGACTCAGACAGACCTCTCGGCCTCATTGTGGTTACATTAACATGACTTAACGAACGTATAAAATTGGAGACCTTACACGGTACAGGGTCTCTTAAGGATCCCCTCTAAAGGTACCTCATCTTAGCATGATTGATTACCAAAACTTTCAAATCCAGAATATAAAGGTTATCAATACGACTCCATCGCATCTAGCTTATTGAACAAGACATACCTGCCGCTTTCAACTGTCACACGATTTGTCACCGCCAACGATTGGGTGTGACAAAACCCGCCTTCTACAAGCATGGTGAAAGTCAAATTGAAGCCGCAGTTGAAGGATGGTTAAAACTAACCGTTCGTTTTTAATCACTTCTATTCATTTTAACCGAGGCCTCAGGAGGCAAAGGTTTTGGCTGGATTTGTGCACTAAACAGGTGGTCACTGCAGTGCTAGAGCGTGCGCATACCAGTCTTTGCCCTCAGGGCTGTATAGGGCCTATAACTGGTCAGGTATTACATTATTTGGCATGAGAACTGTGCAGGCAGATAGCTGCTTTCAATCTGAGCAGTTTAACACCCTTTTTATTAGTGTGGGGGGTTAGGAACGGGGCCCTGGGGGGTAGGTGGTCATTTTGGGCTGGAGGCCCAAAATTTATACTTGACTGTTAGGAGAAAAGATTTCGCCTCCTACCTGGAGGCCTTGTAGAATTTCATGTCGATTTCAACCGCTCTTGATTCAAGCTGCTGTATGCAAGCTGCTGTACGCAAGCTGCTGTATGCAAGCTGCTGTATGCAATTGAAAGTTGAATGTCATGCAGCCAGTACAAAACACTTCCCACATTACTCAGGAAAAGGAGCCACTTTGGTACTGGGCACAGCTGCTGCTCACACTTTTATGTATGACACTATTTACCTCCATTCTTAATATCCTCATTCTTAATATCCTCTGTGTGATGGATCTTTTCATGTGCCCAAAACCCACAGACAATGATCCCCCCCCTTTAATTTAATGCGGTCAGTTGGTCCTGGCAGATACTTGATTGATTTTACTGGTTTTATTTAGTGCTGCGTTATCACAAACAGCGCTGTGCCTTTTTCTCCCTTTCTAAGGTTTTTTTGTAGGTGCTACAAGTCTGCGGTGCTACAACAAACAATCCTAAAACATTTTACAATATTGTTTATACGCAGCCTAGCAGTCACAATTTTTGACCGGTGGCTGTATCTGTAAACTTTGTGAGCTCTGTATATGGCATAGTAAAACTTCACTCTTCCCACCCCAGAAAAATAAACAATGGGGGTTAGGAGGGTTGTAGGCTTGGGTTGAAACCAGTTCCTGATGAAAGTTTAAACGCGGAATGCTGGAAAACATTACAGTTTTGGAGAGGGCATGTTTGGTATGGACAAGTTTGGCAGCAAAGTTGACAGAAATCACACGAAGCGTAGGCTTGCAGGCTTAGAAGCAAACTTCTTAGCTTTCAGAGTCAAGACCAACCTCCTTACAGGCTCCAGTGTGCGATTGTTGTAGATGGTGCCACCCACTCCCAAAAGGATGGCGTGGAGGAAAGCGGAGGCTCCTTAAAAGGATGTTAAGAACTTTGGAACGGTGCTGCTGAGGTGCTACCAATTTCTCTCACTTTCCCCCTGCCACTCCTAAGTTCCCATCCCTCTTCATTACTTGCCTGTTGCTTTTTTGTTTTGCGGAGATGGGAGCGTCTGTTTGTCTGCGTTAATGTTCATCTGGTATTGCTGCAGGGCCCCTCGTCCAGCCCACCTCCCAAGTCGAAACGGCCAACGGATGAAGAGGTAGATGCTGCTGATTGTGCAAAAGCAGCATCAGCTACTAAGGCAGATTATTCAGCTCAGTTGCTTGCCCAGGAGGCCAAGGAGGAGAAGTGGCAGGAGGCATGCTATTTTGCCGATATGATGAATAATGGACAGGGCTATATGAGGCAACAAAAAGGTCGGGAACATGTTTTAGGGGCTTTCTGCATCTGTCCTGGAAGAAAGTCGCAAAAATTCCGTAGCCAAAATGTGCAAGCAGAAGCCTTATGGAACTAGGTTAATACCAATTAATATCCTCCCCTTTCATGCACCAGTGCAAGTTATGCAAAGCCAACCAAATAGTTGGTTTACGTCGCTTGTAATGCTCACCATAAGGTACTCCCTCCCCCTTCCCCTGTACCCTCTGTACAGTGAAGACTTGCATTAGCGTCAGAGAATTCTTTAAGAAAGCCTACCTACCACGAGTGGTCTCTTATATCCTGCCATGGCCTGCTTGTTCAAGGTGCCTGCGCCCTGCAACATTGTTCATGCACGCAACATACAAGAGTCTGAAAGACAAAAAGAGGGCATGCCTGATGTTTCTTATTTTCCTTAAATCCCTTATCAGGCCCACAGGTCTATACTCAGGCCAAATTATCTGCTGATGCACTTCTGTCGCATTCAGATCATCCACGATGCAACGCACAGCCTGTAAGTTTGAGTTCATATGCTGATTGATGGCCTGTTAGACACACAACTGTGGCAAGTTCAGCACATCTGTGACCATGCAAATAGACCCTCTCCGCCAACAAGCGCACATCAGGATGCCTAAATATTACCCGCGCATCCTTGGAAGGCGGCGGCGGCGGTGGCTTGTCGTCATCCAATGCGTGTTTCATGAGCACGAATGATCGAAGGTAGTCCACACCTGCTGCATGGCCCACTTAGCTCCTTGAATCACACACACGCACGCACGCAGGCACGCACGCACGCACGCAGGCACGCACGCACGCACGCACTACAATCAATAGAGCAATCAATCAATCTGAACCTTGATGCGACTTTAAATCAGCCTGAAATATTCAATTTCCCGTATTTAATTGACGGGGTAACGTATTTTAAATGACGGGGAGTTGTCTGACGTCTGACGAAAACTAAATTATAAATAAAAACATAAAGGGTACGCATCGTGCATTTGGGAATTCCCGGTGCAATTGGTGTGTTCTTTCAAGACCGGTCAGAACTCTGCAAATGACATGACTCTGCAACTGGATGAAGCTACCCATCCCCTGCAACATTGTGACTGGAGCTTTGGGTTCAGGGAAAACAACTTGCATCCAGGGCCTTCTGAACTACAAGACACACTCTGAAAAGAACGAGTACGAGCAGTGGGCGATCATTGTGAATGAGTTTGGAAAGGTAATACAGCAGTAAGCTTCCTGTACCTAACAACTTGCGCGGATGTGTGCAGCAGCAGGCACATAAAAAAGCATGCTAGCACGATAGAGGAGGGAATTTCCTTGTACCTGCATACCAACACACATGCTGCAGGTGGGAATTGATGGTGTGCTTATAGGTGCATCTACTGGCCAGTCCTCCAAAGGTAAGGGAGTTGTAGTTGTATTGGGGTTCATGCAATTCAAAATTAAAGCACCCTCACACCGACACACAGATGTGACCATTCGAGAGCTTGCGGGAGGATGCATGTGCTGCACTTTGTCCGGTGCGTCGGCAATCATCACGCGTACAAACCTTGCATTTTGGGGCTAAAGCACTCGGCAACGTCGCTCTCTTTATATCTATTTGCACTGGGCACTCGCTTTCTTCTGCCAACCCGCCAACATTAACTTCTGTCTGCCAGCAAGCCTGAGGGATGCAGTAATTTTTGTGACGCGTATACAGACACGTAGCTGCTCCAAAAGGACAAAAAAAAATGCTGCCAAACATGTGTGTTCTTACTGTTATGCTGGCATAACTTAGCAACCTTGCCAGTCGACCACCCTGACGCTCTAATGCACCAGAGGTCAATTACGTACCAAACTGCAAAGAAGCAGTAGGAAAAAGGAACAGGAAGAATGATCAAATAACTGGGCTGTGACACACGTATACTGTGGTGCCAACTTCACGCAGGTCCGTTCAGCGCAAGCATCGCACAAGTCATTCGCCAAGCCAAGCCTGACCGCCTTCTGATAGAACCGTCCGGACTTGGTCATCCAGCAGGTGCAATATATGTTTCAAACATAGTTCAGCCTCAGCTTTACGTACACCTTCTTCTTCTGTACGGCCGCATTGTAGGTTTGCTCACAGACGCCTATGTGCACCTTCGTAAAGCATAGTACATTTGCACACGCATGTTTGGACAGCAACTTGTGCACATGCCGTTCAATAGAATCTGGACTGTCTGGATTGAAATGAGATTTTTTTGCTGTGCATGAACATGCTGATGATTCGTGCCATGCCTCATCTAAACGCACTAAAAACTGACATCCCGACTGGTCACCAAGACCGTTGTTTTTTTATCTGTTCAAAATCAGAAATCAGAAATCACTGCTTGGTATAAGAGACTAGGCATGTTTCGAATCCTAAACACTCCTTAATGCATGCAAGCTTGCCACACAAAAAAGGAAAGTGTGGGCGACTTTCAGCTCATTGCGCGATGGCTTGTGACCTGTACGCAGGCCTAATGGATGTGCTGCAAGGAGAGCACCTCCGCACTGCTGTGACAGTGAACGCAGTGATTTGCCTTGTGAGTGAGTGAGGATTAGCTTGCTTGCAACTTCACTTCATGCAACGCGCTCGTGCTGCATTCGCAAAAGCGGGCTTGGTGCCTGATATGGAGAAGTTTTCAAAACGGCAAGCCAAAGCAACACACCAATTGCCTTTGTTGTCCACTCCTCTCGGCTGGCGCAAGCCTGCTAAAAGAAAAGTGGACCTTGCTTTGATCTTAGAGATGAAAATTCACAAAGGTGACGTTTTGCTTTTGCCTCCTGCCTTGACTCATAGTGTGGTAAGATAGAATCCTCATCGACCGTTGCTTGTATGCTCGTATGCACAAAGTGGTACGTGTTAGTATTGGGCAAAGTCTGTCGCATGTGGTATAAGGAAACCTAACTTCCTGTGCCTTTACTCCTGTCTCTTCCAGGTAAAAGTTGGGAGCCACAGGAAGCTGGAAGAGAATACAGCGTTCTTTGACCAGGTCTGCCACGGTCACTCAGTCACTACCCTCCTTATGCTCTTCCGTGCCATGTCCGCATCCCTTTGTGATGTGCTGAACGACACTACCCTTTGTTGGCAGCTTTAAGGGCTTGATGCATTTCCGCATCATGTGGGCAAGCAGCGCCAGTGTAACTGCATGCTACAAGCCTTTGCCTCACTTGTAAATGCAAGTATGCAATGCTGTGCCCTTATATATCACAGGGTGCACACCATCCTTGAAAAATTCCTGAAATAGCCTTCATTGTAACAGAACCTCTCCTTTTCCTCAGATCACCTAACAGACATAACAGACTCTCCAGACTATTTAGACTCTCGAGGTAGTCCTGGGCTATTACTAATATAATAAATAGCTGCAGGCACGGGCTCGAGACCCGGCAACCTCATTTAACACCTGTTTCCTTACATTCATGGTGATCAATGTTATCTAAACCCTATGCACTACAGATCAACATGGCAGACATCATTGTGGGCAATATGTGTGACGTGGCAACTCCAGAGGAGATTGCTGATTTCATCGCCTGGGGTTGTGAGTTGTTTCCCCCCAAGGCACAGGTCAGTTTGTTTATGCTCACTATTGCTCAGCATGCTATTAAAGCTTGCTGCCAACTTTTGAAGCAAGCCACTACAGCCACACTGCAGATTCGTTGATACTTTTTATGCAAGCAGTTTGGATGAAGGCTATACAGGTACCCTTAAACGCAAGGCGGTATTTGGTCACGATGCTGAACTGTGGAAAGGCAGTCCTTCCAGCCTGTCCTCGCATACCTTAGGTCAGGGTTTGCACCAGTGCCCAAGCGCATGAATGAGCACCAGACTTTCTCTAACCTGCCCGCTTTCTCCTACTTAAGCTTAAGCTGAGAGTCCTGTCCCCCTTTGACCCCTTTGAACAATACATCATGGGTATGTCATGGCCATGCTGTGTCCAGTGCTCCAAATCTCTCCCGTCTTGCTGTGCCTAGATGCTCACTACCACAAGAAGCGAGCTGCAGACGGCGCCACGCACAATCTCTGCCCTGTATGCTGTGCCTAGGTGCTCACCACCACAAACGGCAAGCTGCCAGATGGTCTCATCAGTGCCACACGTGACCCTGTGTTCCAGCCCCTGTTCGCCTCAGCTCACAGTGCCCGCCGGAGAAAGCAGCATGCCCGGCACCCAAAGCAGCAGCAACAGCAGCAGGAAATGGGCCTGCAGCAGCAGCAGCAGCAACAGCAGCAGCAGACGGAGGGGGAAGAAGGTGAAGAACATGATGACAACACCATTCAGCAGCCGAGTTTGGAGTCACAATTGCAGCCTAGGCGCCCCGTGTGCTTGGTAGAGGGCAGTGTGCCTGAGCAGTGTGCCTGCGGCTGGGTGTTCCATACCGGAGACGTGTTTGAGGGGACCGGCCTTTTGCATCTGCTTAAGGCCATATCTGCACTGATACCCCGCACTGTGCTGCGCCTGAAGGGTGTTTTCAGGTGAGGAGAGACGGAAGATTACCAAAATATGTTTTCCCCGCTTCTAGCCTGTCAAAACAGGTCGTGTTTTTTAAACCTAAAACGGGGAAACTTCCGAGTGTTCTGTAATCTTGGTATGTTTTGGATCCACATCACCATTACTTACTAAGGTTACTTTTTGAAATCATGAAAGTAATGTACATTTCTTTTTTACCGCTGTGATAAACGTCTTGAGGGGGGCGTTGGTCAAACTGCTTCGAACTGTCATTTCATTTATATTTATTGTTGGTTGGAATGTGGTGCAAAAAACACTCAAGTACTAGGTATTACAGGGGAGGGGGGACAATGAGGCCCAATATGGGCATGCTTTTCTAATGTGCCTGGGGTTCGTGTGCCCAAACTTGCAGATTCAGCACTATTACGTAGGTAAGCAGCTGAGTTTTGTGTTTCAGCACACCACAAGGTTAAAGTTCATAAGAGCAGCTGTCGTTTTTCTGATTTATTTAATTTTGGGGATCTCTTGGGTTGAGCAGCCATACCAGGCTGGAGGCCTTTGTAGATTAAACAAAACAAAAATGCAGCTAAGCTGCAAGCAATTTTCAAGCACACATGTTGGATCTGACTATTTAGAGCACCAAAACTCAGCAACTTTTTGGTGTTTGGGGGTTCCTTGCAATAGACAAACATCTTTGCAAAAAAATGGAGTGAAGTGACTAAGTGTTGGCAAGCAAATTAGTATGCCATTTCCCATTTAAAAAGTGCACCAAACTAGGGTATAAATGCTCTGCATGTGCGTCTAGTCTGTCATTTCTGTACGTAGAGCGACTTGCATAAATCTGAGTACATGTTCTGGTAAATTGTCTTTTACAGTGTCAGCTTTGGATTAAATTATTAACTCAGATTTGCAAATTTGATAAAGTGGCATGTGAGAAATTGCCCCTTGGGGGCAAAATATTTACATGTCTGGACATAAACCAAGTGCCTTCCCCTCTGGTGGTTCTATTGGATTATAAAGTATTATTTTTGGTGTTTTCCTGGACATGAAGCGGCACAGATAGGCCTTCAACAGCAGTTTTTTTTGGCTGGGTGCAGGCAGGTAAGAAGAATCCTGATGGTCGCCACGTTTACATTTTTGGAACCGATTCCCCTTACCCCCTTCCAATCCCCCTTCCCTTCACCCTTCACCCACACCCATACAAAAGTGTGTCATTGGCTCCATTTTAGATTCTGCATCCATCAGTAGGTTCAGCTTTTGTAAAAAGAAATGTTTTGATTGCGAGCTATTGGGC
>Ga0307968_1000420_pt1 | contig 29538 bp, 32 predicted proteins | sample OrgLakmetagen650_FD_201834 | JGI IMG/M metagenome (GOLD analysis project Ga0307968, IMG submission 201834) | Saline water microbial communities from Organic Lake, Antarctica - #650 | ecosystem: Environmental > Aquatic > Non-marine Saline and Alkaline > Saline | place: Antarctica: Organic Lake...
AGAGGGAGAGGGAGAGGGAGAGGGAGAGGGAGAGGGAGAGGGAGAGGGAGAGGGAGAGGGAGAGGGAGAGGGAGAGGGAGAGGGAGAGGGAAAGGAGGAATTTCTATCATACGAGTCCGGCCCTTACACAAACAAGATCTACGCAACACCTTGCTAAGCAGGCATGCTGCAAACTAGATTTGCAGCGCTTGCAATGCCTAAATATGAAGAAAGTTTACACCAACACTTTCTTACATGTGGGTAAACAACTAGGAACCACTAAAACCAAAAGCAGACCAAAAGATAACGCATGCATACACTAGCGCAATGAAGACCGGTCAAGACGCACTTTGGATCGGCACCCTCGAAAAGGTATGGATGGTTGCAGCACTTGCGCAGCTCCATACAGATGTTCTTGAGGGAAGAAGATGGGTTTGCTGACCTCCTGTCCAACTTGCTCTGCCCCCCAACTCCCCCCGCCAGCACAGGGTAATGGCGGGCGAGCAGGGACTTGTAAAACTCTTTCTGCACAAACATACACACAGATTACGCATAAAAAGCACTGTGTTGTAAGGCAGATGAAGGGCCTGCCTATGCAACTTGCTCTGCTTGCACCCCCCCTGTCCTCAGCAGCACAGAGAGGGCAGCACACACACACACACAGACACACACACACACACGCACACACACAGGCTGACACAATCTCATCCTACACGCATGCATATGTTCCAACCCACACCGCATCGACCTGTTTAGGGCAAACAAATACACAGCAGTAGGAAACTACACAATATCGAAAGACCTTGCCTGCAGCGGTGACAGCTCCACGCGCACAATCTGCTCTTGCTTGGGCGGCAGCTTGCGCAGCACATCTTTCTTAAGCCTTCTGAGTAGGTGAGGCGCTAACAGATCGTGCAGATTGGAGACCTGAACGCACAGTTGGTGAGAACATTTCTTGGCCACTTGAACAGGCGCTGTTGCAGCTTGAGTACCTGAATGCACAGTTGTCGAGATACAATTTTAGCCACCTGAGCGGGTGAGTGAGGTGCAAACAGGGCGTGCAGCCTGGGCGCCTTAACACACTGTTGGCAAGAAACAGATGCGTACCATGGACATGCAGGATGGTTTGCAAAAGCTAACAAGTTATCATGCAGGTCACAAAAGTGGAGTGATCAGGCTTACAGACTGTTACAGTATTATGGAATGATCAGGCTTACAGACTGTTACAGTTTTATGACGGGATCAGGCTTACAGACTGTTACAGTTTTATAGAGTGATCAGGCTTACAGACTGTTACAGGCTTACAGACTGTTACAGTTTTATCATGCAGGTCACAAAAGTGGAGTGATCAGGCTTACAGACTGTAGTAGCTGATTAGATCATCCTACTAACCTACCTGATCGGTATGAGTGTTGAGTAGGAGTACAAGACACGTTTGTTAGTTTTGTGCTTCAACCAAGATATACAAGTACCTGATGTACTTTTAGTTTTGTGCTTCAACCAAGATGTACAAGTACCTGATCGGTATGAGTGTTGAGTAGGAGTACATGACACGTTCGTTACTTTTGTGCTTCAACCAAGATATCATATATCATATGTACAGGGTTGGCCAGAACCGTATATATACACCATATATGACCGTATATTTGGTGATTCCCCTGCCAAAAATACCGTATATACACTGTATATATATGGTTCTGGCCAACCCTACATTGTATAATCAGCTATTTTCATGTTAGCCGTTCAGTGCAGGCGGTCTCTCTGCAGGCCAGGCTTCTAGAAGGCACGGCTTAAATGCGACGGCAGGGAGGTTTTATGGTTCTATAACACTAGTTTTTCTACACTACTTGTGCTACTTTGCTTCTACAAAACATGGCTTAGATCTGACGGCAGGGAGGTTTGGTGGTTCTATAACACTAGTTTTTCTACACTACTTGTGTTACTTTGCTTCTACAAAACATGGCTTAGATCTGACGGCAGGGAGCTTTTTTGATTCTATAACACTAGTTTTCTACACTACTTGCTTTGCTTCTACAAAACACGGTCTAAATCTGACGGCAGGGAGGTTTGGTGGTTCTATAGCACTGGTATTTCTACACAACTTGTGTCACTCTGCTTCTAGAAGGCTACTGCTTAGATCTGACGGCAGGGAGCTTTTATGGTTCTATAGCACTAGTTTTTCTACACTACTTGTGCTACTTTGCTTCTACAAAGCACAGCTTAAATCTGGCGGCAGGGAGGTTTTATGGTTCTACAACACTAGTGTGCTACACGAATTGTGTCGCTTCCTGTCCTGTGCTCTTACCTCCTTCCCTGCGTGCTCTCCAAACTCAGCTTCAAATCCAGTTACAGAAGCAAACTTCCTTGGCTCCAAAAAGTGCATGAGCGTGAACAGCTCGCCCAAGTTGTTCTGCAGCGGGGTGCCAGTGAGCAGCAGCTTGAAGCCGACCCTGCAAAGTACAACAGTGAATGGATTGAGCCTGTTTTGGTCAAAGCAACGCAAAAACTTGTGATAAGTGCAAACAATTTGCCTAAGTTGTCCTGGGGTGCCTGTGAGCAGCGGCTTGAAGCCGAGGTACACACACGCGCACACACACACCCATACACACACATGGAAGCAAGTGGGTAAAGCAAGTGGGTATAGCTTCTCTTGCTTGAAAAGATGCAAAAGCATCAAACAATGTGCTCTTTTGCTCAACTGACTTTTAAAATGAACACGCTGAAAGCTTGTGTGAGCAGAGGCAAAACGGACATCAGGCCGTGCCAGCCCCTAACACGGCAGGTATCCATAACGAGAAAGCGTGATGTGCAAAGAGGCCATTTGAATCTTGGTACACCTAAAACTAGCTAAGCAATAGAGGTTGAAATAAACGTGTACCATGACGCGATAACTCATATGTATAGCACAAAAAAAAAATTAGGAAATTTTTAGCTTGAGCATGCTGGAAAGTGCCACAGACTTCCTCGCACTCACTGAAAAGCCTGGAGGTCCTGGAAGAGCTTTGAGGCCTTGCTCTTCAAGCGATGGCCTTCATCCACGATGAGCACATCCCAGTTCAGGCACCGCAGGTGGTTGGCTTCTGCTGAGAGCGTCTCATAACTACAAGGCAAGGAGAGGGAAAGGCATCACAAAAGTTTATGAAAGCACATCAAACGGAATGGCATTTTCTAAGAGCGTCTCATAACTAAAAGGCAAGGAGAGGGTAAGGCATGACAAAGGATTTGAAAGCACATCAAACGGAATGGCTTTTGCTGAGAGCGTCTTGTACATGCAAGGCAGGGAGAGAGAAGGGCATCACAAAGGATTTGAAAGCACATCGAACAGAATGGCTTTTGCTAAGAGCGATGGTTTGTGCAAGGAAGGGAGAGAGAAGGGCACCACAATGGATTTGAAAGCACATCAAACGGAACAGTTTTTGCTGAGAGTGTCTTGTAGATGCAAGGCAGGGAGAGGGAAACATGTCACGAAGGACCTAACAGCACACCGAATGAAAGAACAGCTTGTAGCAGGAACTTAGGGGGGGGTACCTAGCACAGAAGCCTTAGCCTATAGCCTGCTATGTGGTGACCTATACTGCGACCACATCGCCTACATCTCTGCACACAAAGAGCCATTTTAAAACCATGTTTCATTCAAGCACGTTGTTACCCAGCCAAAAAGCGTCCACATGCCGATCCAAATTTGAACCGCCCGCACTAATGGATTGTCATTGACCTCCTTCCCTGCTTAATCCATAGTTAGATTCACAATTGCTCAAAACAAGACATCCACCTGATCAGCAGCACGTGAATCTTGACAAGCTCCCGGTAACTCGTTTTGTCCTCAATTTTTTTACGATCACTCAGAGCAGTAAAAAGCATTTACCTGGTCAGCAGCACGTGAAACTTGACACGCTCCTGGTACCTCGTTTTATTGTTCTTGCGAATTCCCCGTGGGGGGGGGACAAACAGTTCGTGCTCAAGGATGACCTGAAGCAACGGTGAAGGTTGGGAATTGGAGCAGAAACATACACACGTCAAATAAAAAACAAAAGCTTCCAGTGCTTAGTGTTAGGCTGCGCTCCAGCACCATGCAGGAGGAGGGGGTAGCACAGATTGCTCGTGCTTGCATATAACCTGGGAATGCCTTGAAGTGACCATGGTTCCTTTGGCATGGAGCGATGGGTGTCACATTAAGTAAGGTGCAATGAATTCGTGATGTGGTAGATATGGTGAATCAGTGAAATGGTAAATTCGATGCATCAATGATGAGGTAAATACGATGCATCAGTGATATGGTGAATACAATCAAATGGTGAAATGTAGACAAATAATCAGTGATATGGTGAATACAATGCATAAGTGACATGGTGAATACTATGAGTCAGTGATATGATGGATACAATAAAGCGGTAAAATGTAGACAATGAATCAGTGATAGGGTGAATACGATGCATCAGTGACATGGTGAATACTATGAGTCAGTGATATGATGGATACAATGAAGCGGTGAAATGTAGACAATGAATCAGTGGTGTGTTTGCCACTGCACTGGAGGTAGAAAATCGACGGTTAAACACAATAGGCAGGGAGGCAAGTGCAGCAACGTTCATGCTTGTGTGTGTGCGTGCATGCGTGTATGTGTGTGTGCCTGTCTAGAAATGGTAATATGGAGCACTGTTTGAGCGCCTTGGCAGAAAGTAATGAGGCATTTATAGGGTTGGCCATAACCAAATTTACACAGTGTATAAACGGTAATTTTGGCGAAGGAATCACCAAATATACAGTCATATACAGTGCATATATACGGTTCTGGCCAACCCTTGAATGCCTCATTCGCCATTTGGATGTAGCTAAGGATGACCCTTTTACACACAACAGGTAAGGAGACACGTGCCACTCAGCTGCGCTTGGGAGTGGCGACCTGATGTAATCAAGTGAGCAATGACAAGGTGCAGTGTCACGTGGGACAATAATCAAGTGAGTCACGTGGTGAGTGTCACGTGGTGAGTGTCACGTGGTGAGTGTCACGTGGGACAATAATCAAGTGAGTCACGTGGTGAGTGTCACGTGGTGAGTGTCACGTAGTGAGTGTCACGTGGTGAGTGTCACATGGGACAATAATCAAGTGAGTCACGTGGTGAGTGTCACGTGGTGAGTGTCACGTGGTGTCACATGGGACAATAATCAAGTGAGTCACGTGGTGAGTGTCACGTGGTGAGTGTCACGTGGTGAGTGTCACGTGGTGAGTGTCACGTGGGACAATAATTAAGTGAGTCACGTGGTGAGTGTCACGTGGTGAGCGTCACATGGTGAGTGTCACGTGGGACAATAATCAAGTGAGCAATGACAAGGTGCAGTGCCACGTGGGACATTGTTTGGAAGTTGGCATTGCTGGGAATGATTGGTGCCACAATGACAGCACAATCAGGTTTGGCATCCTGAAGCAGGAGTGGACATTGGAGGAGCTTAATGATGCCCGGCACCCAAGTGGCTCCTTATAAATTGTGAGGGGTGGACAGTGGAGGAGCTTAATAATGCCCGGCACCCAAGTGGCTCCTTAGATAATGTGAGGGGTGGACAGTGGAGGAGCTTTACGATACCCGACACCAAAGTGGCTCCTTAGATATTGTGAGGGGTGGACAGTGGAGGAGCTTAACAAAGCCCGGCACCCAAGTGGCTCCTTAGAAATTGTGAGGGGTGGACAGTGGAGGAACTTTACGATGCCAGCACCCAAGTGGCTCCTTTCCATTTTACGTCGTGAGGGTTTTCACTGTCAGCTCTTCCTAATTCATAGCTCTTGACCATTATTCCTGCGGCACATAATTCTTACTAGGACTCACAATACTTGTGTATTTACGCCGTATATACGATTTTCACTGCAATCGTTTTACTTCTAACTATAGGGGGCTTGGGGCTGTATATACACCACACATGACCAGGGTTGACCCAAATCGTATAGATATACGCCGTACATAACCGTATATCTGGTGACTTCCCTGCCAAAAACACTGTATATACACCATATATATATGGTTCTGGCCAGCCCTACACATAACCACTAAAGACGATTGTACACTTGTACGACGCCTTCAGTCTGCTCATTCCATCACAGCCCCATCCCCACTGAACTGACACCACCACATCCAAGGAACCAGCACCCAGCTGTAACTCATTCCCAAGGCAAACAGGGTAGAGTTAAGAAAAAAAAGTCTCCCACTTCCACCTTGCGCGTGCCTGCAGCGCCACACAGCCACACACCACAATGATTGTCGGCACCCACACAGCCGCCTAAAGATTCTTCCATGCAAGTGCACAGCACAAACAGAGGGTACAAAAAAAACGCCCTACCTTGCGCGCTTCTGCAGTTCCGCATAGCGACACCACATTGAATCTCGGCGCCCACACAGCCAGATCTTTCTCCCAGTTGCACAACACAAACAGAGGGTACAAAAAAAACGCCCTACCTTGCGCGCTTCTGCAGTGCCGCATAGCGACACCACAATGAATGTCGGCACCCACACAGCCGCCTAAAGATTCATCCATGCAAGTGCACAGCACAAACAGAGGGTACAAAAAAACGTCCTACCTTGCGCGCTTCTGCAGTGCCACATAGCGACACCACATTGAATGTCGGCGCCCACACAGCCAGCTCTTTCTCCCAGTTGCGTAACACAGACAGAGGGACCACGATGAGGTGGGGGCAAGGGTCGGGGGCACGCACTTCTTCGTGCAGGGCCACCAGAAGTGAAATTGCCTGCACCGTCTTGCCCAGGCCCATCTGCGTGGGAAGGGGTACAAAGCGTGGAGGCGCTCAGAACAAAAAGCAACACTTAATGTAACACTCTGCCACTGCAGTGGGATTGCCTGCACCGTATGGCACAGGCCCATCTGCGTGGAAAGGCTTGCCAAGTGTGGAGGCGCTGAGAAAAATGGGCAAAACCTCAATGTGACACTCTGCTACTGCAGCGGGATTGCCTGCACCGTATGGCCCAGGTCCATCTAGCAAAAGAGTTCAGACGTTTTACTGCATCAAAAACACACACATATAACCACACCCACACCCACACCGTCCTGCCCCCCCCCCAACACACACAAATACACACACTAGCAGACACACACATTCACACACACACACACACACACACACACACACACACACACACACACCATGACAGGTCGCCACTTGCAGCACAACCTGTGTGTGACTGCTTAAGCTTTACTTCAAATCCGTTTGTTACATGAATAAACACGATTGCCACATGCACACAGGTGAGAGCCAAAACAAGCACAACTTTACATCTGCGACCACAAAATTTTAAGCGTGCACACACACACATGTACACACACACACACTAACTCTCACTCACACACACACACACAAACACACACACTCTCACTCTCACTCACACACCTCATCTGCCAGAATCACGTTTTCTTTGCAGCTCCACTTGTGAAACAGCCAGTTTAAACCTTCTAACTGGTACGGATGAAGGTTGCCGCTCTTAGCTATCCACGGAGGTGTGCTTGTGAAGCGGCGACTGCCTAATCCCACACAGGTTGCACCACCACTACCGCCCCCTTCGCCCCCATCGACGCCACCACCACCACCACCACCACCACCACTACTACCACGAACAGCGTCTTCATCACCAGTAGTGCTACCCATAACAGCAGTAGAGGGGGGCTGCTCATTCTGCTGCTGCTGCTGCTGCTGCTGCTGCAAATGTTCACTCGTGTGTTGTCTGTGTTGTTGCTGCTGCTGCTGCTGCTGCTGCTGCTGGCTTGCTGCCTGAATAATAGGCATGCGGCGTTTGGCGTATGCCTCCAGCTCAGCCTTGAACCCGCCTGCGAGGAGGTCTTCCTCTGTCTCCCAACTGCACCAAGGCATAGTAAACAAGCAAAGCATGTCAGGGTGCAGGTGTATGCGACAATGTTCTGACCCTGACCACAAAGGCACCGTGCACAAGCGCAAGACTTTGAATCTGCTGTATCTACGGTGTTGTTTACAGTGAGGGCGCGGCAACGCGGCCTCCCAGCTTAAACTTAATGGGGGAGGGGACTAAGAAAAAGGCTTATAATGGCACCAAGGAAAAGAAAAAGAGAGCACTATTGTACACCCGTCAAAGGTACAATCCTGCATATAGCGTGAGCATAAGATGTGTGTATGTGTGTGTGTGTGTGTGTTTAAACGAAAGGAGGCTAGATAATCTGGCACCCCAGCTCCCCTCAATACACAAGTGTTTCACATCAAAGAGCGTGCCAAAGACACGGCACACAACACACGCACGTGCAGTGTCCATACCCAGTGCACCCACAGCGCCCACACCCCAGCTCCTCCACTTCACATGGTTTGCTTGCAGTTTTCTTGCTTAAACATATTAAAGACACAACACACAACATACGCACCTGCAGCGCTCAAACCCCCAATCTCTCCACTTCAATAAGTTCACACACACACACACACACACACACACACACACACACACACACACACACACACACACACACACACACACACACACACACACGCGCACGCACACACACACACACACACACACACACACACACACACACACACACACACACACACACACACACACACACACACACACACGCGCACGCACACACACACACAAACACACACTCACTCAGAGATGTGTATCAGACATAGACAAGCACCGTAAACACAACACACAACACACGCACCTGCAGTACTCATATCCCAGGTCCCTCCACTTCACAAGGTACATGTGCTGGAGTTGCAGCCGTGGGCGTCCTGCCTTGCTTTTCTGCAAGCCACCTGCCAAGAGTTTGGAGCAAGTACTTGCTTACTCATCTGTTTGTGCACAGTATGTGAGGCTTAGTTCAACAAAATAGGAAGTGTGTTTGCTTAATAAGCTAGTCAAGTTTGATTGCTTTAAGTAGTTAAGTGTGTTTGCTTGATTAGCTAGCCAAGCGTGTATGCTTTGTTGAAGCAGTCAAGTGTGTGTTTGTTTGTACCGGACTCGTCAAGCATGTGTTTGTGTACCCTCCTCAGACATACCTTCTTTACGTGGGTGGGTGGTTGTGACGTCATAACCGGTGATTGTAGGCCCGCAGAAAGAGTATATATAAAGTTGGCCAGAACCGTATATTTACACAGTATATGACCGTATAATTGGTAATTTCCCTGCCAAAATTACCATGAATACATATATATGGTTCTGGCCAACCCCAAGCATATTGGGTGTGGCACATACAGGCCTTACCAACTAACGCCAGCCCTTGCAAGCAAGCACAGTACACTTTCACGAGCCTCATGTTCAATCATGGCAGCCTTGCAGCGGCATCCATTTTTGACCCACCACCCACATGAGAAAACAAACCCAGCGTTCTTGGCAGTCGCTCAGCATTCATTCTCCTTTGTTCTCCTCCCTTGGACTCATCTTACCTAGCTATATCTTAATCCTCGCCGCTATCTATACCTCTCTACCTAGCACAAAGAGGACCAGCCAATAGTTACCACTCGTGTTAGCATGAAGTACTTTGTCCAGGACCACCGGCCGAACAGAAAACACAGCACAATCTGAAGCATTCTGGGACCATAATTTTTGCATAATTTTTGTAGTGTATGGCTCGCACCCCAGGAATCTGGACCCTTCCTCGCGCACAGCACTGCCCTCAACTAGTTTTGTCCACTCCTGATATTCACACACTCATGCGTACCCAAAGTTGACCTCTACCAATCTTGTCCACTCCTGATGTCACACCACCAGCAATCATCCACGCTCATACGTACCCAAAGTTGATCTCTACCAATCTCGTCCACTCCTGATGTCACACCACCAGCAATCATCCACTCTCACGTACCTTAAGTTGACCTCTACTGATCTTGTCCACTCCTGATGTCACACCACCAGCAATCATCCACGCTCATGCGTTCCCAAAGGTGACCTCTACCAATCTTGTCCACTCCTGATATCACACCACCAGCAATCATCCACTCTCACGTACCTAAAGTGGACCTCGACCAATTCTGTCCACTCCCGACACCACACCACCAGCAATCACCCGCACTCATGCACACCTAACGCTGACCTCACCTGTGCTCACGTTTTGCCACCCACATGTGTTCCTGCCTGCAACTGTTTAACCCTGCAAGCACCCCATCTTACGCGAATTTACGGATTCCGCCATTGAATTTCCTCCCAATTGCATTTACGGATTCCGCACTTGTATTCCCTCACAATTGCACATCCACACTCGAGCATACCTTAAAACAAGCACACTCGTATCTACTCACACCCTGAATCTCATCAAGTGGCCTACCACTTACATCGGTGGTGAGAAGTCAAGGCGCTGGCATCATAGCGCTCCTCCCCTTGCTCATGCTGGATGTGTCAACACCACCAGTGTAGCATTTTCTATTCATTTTAGTCCTCACGAGCACATACCTGCAGTCACCCATTGGGGCTCGCATATTGGCTGCTGCTCCCTCTCCCTATCGCCAGCCTCTTGTCCCTGCTGTACACGTGTGTATGTGCACGTATGTGAATGTTTAAATGCATGTGTGCGTGTACGCGTGCATGCAGGCACACATACGCAAGGGTGCGCTTTCAATCCAAATGTTCTTTGTTGCATCGGTAAATGTGTATATAAATATGAGTATGAGCATACGTGTTTGTATGTTTACGAATTAGGTGTGCAGTTTGCGTATGTTACGAGTAATTTACCTGCAGCTGCTCCTCCTGCTGCTGCTGCTGCTGCTGCTGCTGCTGCTGCTGCTGCTGCTGCGTTGGTTGTACCGAAGTGCTTTGGTGTGCAGGAAGCTGTTCTGCTACGATACGGTCCACCAGCAGCCATTGTGGGTTCACCCCATGCAGCAGCTCATCTACAAGTGCAGAAGGTGAGGCACATCAGCTCATCTACAAGTGCAGACTCATCTACATCACAATCATCCCAAGTACATTATTACAAGTACACCAGCACAAGTGGGTTCACCCCATGCAGCAGCTCATCTACAAGTGAAGAAGGTGAGGCACATCAGCTCATCTGCAAGTGCAAACTCATCTACATCACAATCATCACAAGTACATCATCACAAGTACACCAGCACAAGTGCAGCTCATCTACAAGTGCAGAAGGTGAGGACATCAGCTCATCTACAAGTGCAGAAGGCGAGGCACACCTACAAATGCAGAAGGTGCAGCAGCTCATCTACAAGCGCAGAAGGTGAAGCAGTGGTCTGACAAGACAGGAAGATTTCAAACACGAGGCGGATATTATGTAGGGTTGGCTAGAATCGTATACATGCACGAAATAAAAACCGTAGTTAACCGTAGTTAATTGTTCGTGAATAATTAAGGGTGGGTCATGACCTCGCCGCGACTCGCCAAGTGTGAGGCTCGCCGAGCCTCAGCAAGCCTCTTTCCCGGTGTGGAAGACACTCGTCGGCCAGCAAGGGTGTCCACTTTTTGGGCGGAATCAGCCCAATCTCCCCAGAAATTACCAAAAATTACCAAATCCGATTTTTTCGTGGCTGAATCGGCTGACAGGCCCATCTTTTTAACCAAGTATCTTCATTAATAATATTTATTTATCATTATATAACACCAGAAAGAGTTAAAAGGGGTGTGCAACAGGGGGGGTGGTAGACAGACACCCTATTTACCCACCCTTATGAATAATACACTAATTGTTAACCAGGAATCAAGTATTGCGTCCGACTTGAGTTTCCATGTAAGCCACTGCTGGGCCCCTACCCTGAGCTGATGCAGCCCCAACCCAGCCTCAGGGTCGTTCAGGGAAGCATTGTGTGGAGTCAACGCGTGAGAGGAGTACGCTGGAGGTGGGAATGGGGTTCTTGGGGGTGGAGAGGCCTTTCTGAGGCCATTTTTGCACTGGCAGTGCCAGCTTGGCACCGTACCGTACACCGCACCCTATTTTATCGTCTAGACGGTAAAGCACGGTCACCAAAATTCGAAAATACGCCGTCTTTGACAAAATGACGATCCGTACCGTACTCATAGTACTGTACCGTACACGCCTGAGCACAAGCCTGCCTGTACCACCTCTCATCCTTAAGATCCTTATCTCCTCATCACCTCCTCATGACCCTTATCACTTGTACCACCTCTCATCCTTACCTTTTCAAGAGCACACAATAGATCATTGCGACCCGAGTAAAACTGGGTTTGCAGCAGCTCAACGTACTGCAGCAATTTAGTGAACAGCAAGGTACTATCGTACGTTGAGCCGATGATCATATCTTGTCAGTTCGCACAGGGACTATGGCAACTACGTGAACAACAAGGTGCTGCAGTACTTTAAACCCCCTATTAACCTTGTTTGCTCAGGTCGCAATGAGCTACCAGACGCGCTCTGTACTACACCCAAACACACAAACGTATACAAATGCACACACCCCTACCTGATCAGCTGTCCCCATTTGCGCCGCCCATTTGCACTCTATGTAAATTCCACACAATCAACACACAATCACAAACATGCAGCGACCCCTGTTCTCTCCCTCCTCCTTACTATCCCTCCTTGTGCCATCTTTTCACGCTCTGCGTGACACATACACACACATGCGCACACAAGCAAAATTACAAACACACACACATGCGCACACACACAAAATCACACACACGCAAAATCACACACACACACTCCCACACGCATACATACACACGTGCACACACTCACACACACACATACCTGTGTCATCTCCATCGTCTTGGTCATCCCCTCCTTGCGCCACCTCTTTGCGCAGCCTCCAGAAGCGCTGCACTTTGTGCCTGAAGCTGGAGAGCTTCCTCGCAACCTCCTGCACAGCATTTGAGCAAAGCAGGCTAAGTTTCTAAAACAAACTGCCAGGTGCTGCGCATAAGAAAACATGTTGGCATATAATGCCTCGCAACTTTTTATCACAAGGTCTGAGCAAAAAAGACGGCGCAGAACTAGGGTTGGTCAGAATTGTATATGTACACCGTATATCATATACGGTTTACAATTGTCTGTATGGTAGTTTCCCTGCTAAAAACACTGTATATGCACCGTATATATGTATGTATGTATGGTTTTGGCCAACCCTGCGCGTAATTGAACATGATGCCATATTACCGTGGGGATCGAGTGAAGGGGGCTACTCATATTTGGTGCAATCTGAGCTTCTGTGCAATTAGGCAAAAAACTAGGATCTAGCCTGTTCACCGTCCAATGTGGACACCCCCAGTAAGGCAACTATGAACACCCTTTGACATGTCCATGCCCGCGCACAAACAAACACAAACACACACACACAAGTATGAATGCTCATTCACAGACACGAACACCCACCCACACACACTGCTACAAATGCTTCCCACCTGGACTGTCGCGCTTGGCACCCACTCAGCATGCAGGTAGCTCATGTTGCGCCACTTGACTAGAAATTCCTGCCGCTGGTCCTGCTGATCCTGCTGATTTGGGGCAGAGAGGCACTGCTGCTGCTGCTGCTGCTGCGAAGGTGGCAGCACGCTTGGCTGTGCTCCCCCAACCGCATCAGCCTTTGCAAAGAGGGTCTGCATGCGTGCAAGGCCCTGGGCTTGCTCCCTCTTGAGGGTGTCGACGAGCAGCTCGTGCTGGGGGTGAGATTGGTCCACCTGCGTGTTGTGGTGTGTAGTTATGGGAAAGTCACAGGGATCTGGTGCACAAAAAAAGCAGCAGTCAGACAAAAGTGGTTTAATGAAGAGGCCTGAGCTGATATTCCTTTCTCTGGTCGTGGTCTTACTGAGCGTCACACTGTCTCAGCAGGCAAACATGCGCACACACACACGCACACACACATGTTGAAAGCACGTACACACAGCAACCACAAACTCAAACGCGTATGCACACATGCAAGCATGCACACATGTGCAAACACAAGCATCTCTGCCACCTTGCACATCCACAGGAGCCACTCTCTCTGGACACCGCACCTTCCGCACGTTTAAAACCCTCTCCCAATCATCCTCACACAGACACTTACGTGCCCAACTCTCGTTGCATACATGCTCCAACACACACACTTGACGAGACATCGATCCCCCGCACCTCTTGCACGTCAAGAATTCTCTCCATGCCTTCTTGCAAGCGTCGATGTGTCTTCAACTCTTCTGTATTGACAGTGATTCCTTTCAAGCTGGGAGGCCGTCCCCTGCCGCGCCCTGGAGAAGTGTGGAAAGGGGGGGAAATGACCCAACAAACCTCCCAGCAGATGTAAAGGGATGTCGTGCCTTGAGTTCCTGGCCAGGATGCCGTCCCCTGCCACCCTCTGTGAGCGGGGCTTCCAAGTGATGTGCCTCTGCAATCTGGCCAGGATGCCGTCCCCTGCCACCCTCTGTGAGCGGGGCTTCCAAGTGATGTGCCTCTGCAATCTGGCCAGGATGCCGTCCCCTGCCACCCTCTGTGAGCGGGGCTTCCATGTGATGTGCCTCTGCAATCTGGCCAGGATGCCGTCCCCTGCCACCCTCTGTGAGCGGGGCTTTCAAGTGATGTGCCTCTGCAATCTGGCCAGGGAGCCCTTTGCTCCCACCTGAATTACACTGACACACACAAACAGACACACGCACACACACACACACACTCACGTACATACACATGTATAGGAAAAATCCTAAACAATACGCACAAAAACAATACCAATGCGATCTGCTCATGGAGACATCCCCTCATCAACCCACCCTTGTTCCCCCTCCTCACCCCCAGCCTAGAAACGCAAAATGCACAGCTGCTTTACGGAGCCGGTTGCAAAGCGGCTCCTCTTCCTTAAAATGGGGAGTGGTCATCACTGCCAGTGCACACTACCAGCCACATCCCTTGACGGCCAGCAAGCCTGTATGTCTAAATCGTACACGTTTTGGGTTGGCCAGAACTGCAGAGTACATTGGGCAGAACTGCAGAGCACTTTTTAGGCTAGCCAGAACTGCAGAGTACTCTAGGTTGGCCAGAATTGCAGAGTGCTTTTTAGGTTGGCTAGAACTGCAGAGGACTTTGGGTTGGCCAAAACTGCAGAGGACTTTGGGTTGGCCAGAACTGCAGAGTACTTTGGGTTAACCAGAACTGCAGAGTACATTGGGCAGAACTGCAGAGTACTTTTTGGGCTAGCCAGAACTGCAGAGTACTCTAGGTTGGCCAGAATTGCAGAGTGCTTTTTAGGTTGGCTAGAACTGCAGAGGACTTTGGGTTGGCCAAAACTGCAGAGGACTTTGGGTTGGCCAGAACTGCAGAGTACTTTGGGTTAACCAGAACTGCAGAGTACATTGGGCAGAACTGCAGAGTACTTTTTGGGCTAGCCAGAACTCAGAGTACTCTAGGTTAACCAGAACTGCAGAGTACTTTTTGGGTTGGCCAGATATGCAGAGCACTTTGGGTTGGTCAGAACTGCAGAGTACTTTGAATTGGCCAGAACTGCAGAGTACTTTTTGGGTTGGCCAGAACTGCAGAGTATTCTAGGTTGGCCAGAACTGCAGAGTAGTTTTTGGATTGGCCAGAACTGCAGAAACTTTGGGTTGGTCAGAACTGCAGAGTATTTTGGGTTGGTCAGAACTGCAGAGTACTTTGGGTTAACCAGAACTGCAGAGTACATTGGGCAGAACTGCAGAGTACTTTTTGGGCTAGCCAGAACTGCAGAGTACTCTAGGTTGGCCAGAATTGCAGAGTACTTTTTAGGCTGGCTAGAACTGCAGAAATTTTGGGTTGGCCAGAACTGCAGAGTACTTTGGGTTGGCCAGAACTGCAGAGTAATTTTTGGGTTGGCCAGAACTGCAGAGTACATTGGCCAGAACTGCAGAGTACTTTTTGGGTTGGCCAGAACTGCAGATTACTCTGCAGCATGCAGATGGTTGACCAAGTGTAAATTCCCCTCTAACATTCGGTGGAACCTAGCCGGAGTAGAATCATGAAAACAAGTAAATATAAAATCATTTCCAACAGAAACTACGTGGCGCACGATCAACAGGTGTGAATATGGTCACGGTTTGACTAAGTCAAAGCAGCTCCTGATCATTGATCATCAAAGTGGGGAGTGGTTCGCACTGCATGCGCATTTTTTCCTTCCTTTTAATTGTTGTCATTCCTTTACCTCTTGACCTGATCTACAATTCTGGCCGTCCCTCAAAGCAGGAATTCCAGCATTCCAGACCCTCCACACTGCAGCGAGCAGAGCTGCCACTCTCTTCTGGAGTGAATTTACATTTAATCATTACCATCCCATGTTTTGCTGCACCTGTGCTTTCAGAAAACCACACGATGGTGTGCCCACTCACTGCAAAAACGCAGTGGACGTTATAGTAAACAAGTGCGCGTACCTGTCCCACGACCTCCTCTGTTGCTTCCCCTCCCTCCCCTTGCACCCAAAGACCTGCACGCGTGTGTCAAGGCATATGCTTGTCAGTGTGTGTGTATGTGTGTGCGCGTGTGTGTATGTGTGTGAGCGTGTTTGCGTGTGGGCGCGTGTGTGTGCGTCTGTGTGTGTCTGTGTGTGCGTGAGAGAGTGTGCAGTGTGTATTTGAGTGAGTGTGAGTTGATGTGCTTGTATTTGCATGTATGTGAAAATTGTGAATGCATAGCGTGCATGCATATCTGCACATGTCATGTGTGTAAGGCCCTACTCCCAGGAGTGCGAGTGCATTCCAAAAGACATTATTACAGCCGACCTGGTCCGTTTGCCTTAGCAATTGAATGTATAGGTAAACCTAATAAGGAATATCAGGCAACAAACACCTGAACAAAGTTGCATAAATGGATGAGCTAGCCAAACTTTAGAGGCAAATGGAGAAAGAAAAGAGATGCTTTCACAATATGCAAGTTATACCTGGCCTCATTATTTTCTTCACTCCCCTCTCCCGCTTCCTCTTCCTCCTCTCCTAACAGCCCTGAGGCCCCTGAGCTCTCCCCATCCTCTTCTTGAACAAAGTCTGGATCACCGCTGCTGCTGCTGTTGCTGCTACTGGCACTGCTGCTGCTGCTGCTGCTGCTACTTGCATTGCGCTTGCGCCTTCCTACTGCCGGGTTCCTGAGCTTTTTCTTCTTTTTCCTTACACCTGAAAAGGTCAGCAGGACATCAGCAGTTTCCTTTGTGGTGGCTTGCTCTGTCCTTATTGCCAAACCATGCCCTTTAAAGCATGTGGCCTTAGCCAACATGCAGGTACTTGCATGTGTATGACCAGAGCCTTGGCTTGGCTTGTGAGCGAAAGGACACAGGATTGGAATTATTTGGGGTAAGGACTCAACTGTTTTTGTCTGTTTGCTTGTCGTGGCGAGGCCAGTCTTTGGTACTTCCGTCCCTTCCTCCGTGCTTGGTTCCTTACCTTCTATGACGCCTTTACGAGCCCTCTTAGCATCAGGCTGGTCCTCTTTCGCGCTACGTGTGCCATGCTGCACGTGCACAACAACCGAACATCCGGTTTGTGGGAATCAAATCAATTGCTGAAGCAAACATGCACTAAAAGACGCATCTCACCTGCTGCGTGTTTTGTGACCTGTGCGCACGTGTTGCGTGGGCGAGAGAAGTGCAAGGTGATGTTTACAGCGTTGGTTGGGACAACACGAAAGTGAGGATAAAACTTGCCTGGTTTTTCTCTTCAGTGACACCTTGTCCTGCTGCTGCTCAGGGTCTGATAGGGGGACAAAGTCATCGTTGGCTGATTTTTTAGGTGCCTTCTGCTTCCGTCTTGACATTTTCTAATTTCTTCTCTTACTGTCTAAACCTTTTGGTTCCGGGTGATGGCCAAATTCACCCTTAAGGGCACTTCAACTTCTAATTGTTTTTTTGTTTGAATCGGTAGATTTCACTGATTCGATTGACATTCTTAAAGCGGGGGGTTGTCCCGAACACACCCGCCCGGCGGTTACTGGCTCAGCACTAACAAAAATTGCAAAAATTGAGCTCCCAGGCCCAAATTTTAACTTCATAGATTTATCTAAAATTTTGTGTGTTGGGAAATAAGGGTATTTTGAGAACATCTGCAAGCTCAGATTTATGTATGTTGGAGTAAATTGGTGTTGTGCAGGCTGAGCTGCCTGTTCTGGGCCCTTGAAAAGCACCCTAAATGGCCAAAAGTGTGCACTCGAAACTTTGTGTATTGGGTTTTATGTATTAGGAGTGTTTTAAGATCATCTGCAAGCTCAGATTTATGTAATTTGGTCCTACTGGTGTTTTGCAGGCCAAGCTGCCTGTTCTGGGCCCTTAAAAAGCACCCTGAATGGCCAAAAGTTTGCACTCCACACATTTTTAAAACTTTGTGTGTTGGGTATTAGGGGTAATTTAAGATCATCTGCAAGCTCGGATTTAAGTAATTGGGTCCTACTGGTGTTTTGCAGGCTGAGCTGCCTGTCCTGGGCCCTTGAAAAGTACCCTAAATGGCCAAAAGTTTGCACTCCACACATTCTTGATACTTTGTGTGTTGGGTATTAATGGTTGTTTCCTTTAGCTTTCACACTGCACATCACACAGTTCTCCGGCTAGTTATAACATGTAATAACAAAATTGGCCAAAGACCATAGTCAGTAGAAAGAAGATGTAGCTTATTGTTGCAGAAGATTGGATTGAGTTCGGAACTAAACATATTTTTTACCCGTGCCAAATTGTTCCGAATTGTGGTAATTAAACAGTCGGTTTGACCAGTGACAGACTATCAAACAAACTATGGGCATGGAGGGCTCTTGGTCCAGGATGTTGCTCTGTACTGTTCTTTGCTCCTAAGTTCATGGGGATGCCTGGGAGGGACGTATGCATGCATGCAAGGTTGGAAATGAGCTTCCCGAGCAGGAGAGGGCAAGGGGAGAGAAGAGAGGTATAAAATGGGGGGATTTTGGGTGGAAATTGAAGGTCAATTGCAGGGAGGACAAACTCGGAACTGGTTCAGATAGAAAAATACCTTCGTATGTCTGTGTGTGCAACGGGGAAAAACTTGCTTGGACCATTTTCCCCGGCTTAAGAGTTCACTTTGGGGCTCTAGCGGGCGGCCCGACATTCTGCATCAATGGATGAGCCAATTGATTGATAAGCAAACGAGATGTTGTCTGTTGCTGCCGAAAGCTCGGATTCTGGACCTGGTGCTAGCTAGCTTGTCGTGCACCCTACGGGCGGCGGCGGGGTGCCGGCCGGCAGGTAGGGAGGGCCCTCCAATCAAGCAGACGTTTGCGTCGACGCGTCTAAGCTCTCTGCAGAGCCAGCTGGTTTTGTATACATACTGGATTTTGTATATCGTAGTGCAATTCTAAAGATGTATTGCTCTGGAAAACTGACTTTTAGGCGTTTCTAAATGTGTGCTCATTGTCTAAGAAATAAAAGGAGTGTTTCAATCATTATTTGGGGGGAAGAAGGGCAACGAAGTTGTTCAGCAGTTAACTGACAACCGCGCCAAGATTGGGGACTATGTTATGCTTCGTTTCTAATGGGAATGTTATATGAAAGCATCCAGTGCATGTGCTCAACATTTAGAGTGTGAGTCTTTTAGTCCACAAAAGTCCTGTCCTGTGCTTTAATGCCATTTTTAAAGCAGCCTAAAAATAAGGTAGGTTGTATTGAACTAAAAGCAAAGTACTTGCTCAGTGCTGACTGTCTAATTACATGTTCGCCAAGACTTAGACGACATACATACAACGCAGCATCTTTGGATCTACCCAGATCTTATCTACCCCTCCTTTTTCATGCTCTCGTAGACCTTCTGGACAAAGTGTGTGGCTCATAGCCTCAATGTGCCATTAAATACATGTGAAAGGCCCTAGTTTTTTTGCAAATGTTTCTGGTTGACCTCTTGCTAACTATGTATATGATTTGGCCTTTACTAATGTGAAGCAATGAGCATTTTGCTTGAAATACTTTCTGGGACTTTGTCATGTCTGGATTAGAGAGCTGCGTGCAGACATCTAGAGCATCACCATCCTTACAAAAAAACAACATGCTCAAGAAATTCTGACCCAGACTTCACCTCTTAGTTTACAGTACACCGCGGTCAGCCAGGCTAGCAGGGAAAGGTTCACACATCAAAAGCGCATGCATATGCTCTTATGTACATGCATGTAAATGGACAAATACAGAAAAATGCAAGCAGATCACACAAAATAGGAGCACATGCAGGAATAAGCAACCGAAACATAATTAAGCACGAACACAATAAAAATGAAAAGCCTTGCATCTGTGAAACGCAGAGTTACGAGTATCAAGCGTTGGACTTTATTTAATCGCCAGCAACACTCCTCTTTACAACCTTGTAATCTGCAACTGCCATCCTGTCTTAGCAACTGCCTGCAATGTAACAAACAAACGTTTCCATTATAAGGCCTGCATATCAGAGGTCTTCTTCCTTCCAAACGCGCTTGCAAATCGTCATCACCTCTGTACATGCATTTTCGTTCTGCTGTGCTTTTATAGCAACGATCGGATGTTCATTAGAGCGAACGACCTTTCCAGAAAATAAAACACTATCATAGGGCAGTCGCATGGAACTCTTTCATACCTTACACACAAGATGTGGATCAAAAGAAATATTGGGTCATCATTGTGACCTCAACCCGTGCAATAAACACTCTTGATACTGCAAGAAGTCTGTCATTGTAACTGTGCAAGCACACGTTCTTTTTGATTGCCTTTGAGGGGCAAACAACACCCTAAGTATTCCCATCTAAACCTCACTTTCCCAACTGGACCCACTATTCGACGCCATGGCCTGGAAAGGGCCCCTGCAGACGACTGCTCTACCACATTCAAATCTGTGCACCATAATTTCCTGGCTTAAAGAGCTGTGCGACAGCTTCCCAATGCCAGCAGCGCGGTTCAGACAGGATCCTCTTGCAGCTTCACCAAACCTCTTTTAGATCAACCCCAACCCCCTAAGGGTTATACTATGTCTTGGTCATACGATATGCCCCGGCAGGATCTAGAACCAAACACTGTGCCGTTGATATGGCACAGCCAGGATTGAGATTTGGCAGACACCACGACTTGGACAGCATAAACCATCCCATCATGGCATCACCACCAGCACCAGCGCCAGCTCAAGTACCCCTTGTTATCAAGACTGCCACATCCGTGCTGTCTCACCTGCTGCACCCTCTACCGCACCATCTCCAAAAACAGCTGCTGCAGCTGCTGCAGCAGCAGCAGCAGCGTCCGCAGCAGAAGGTGCTGCAGCCCCCTCAGCATTGAGGAAGCCGTCTTGCTGCTGCTGAGGATGGGGTGGCAGAGGAAAACAGCCGTAGGGAGGTCCGCTGGCCGGAGGCATGGAAACCGTCGGCATGCCTTTGTGCGCAAGGAAAGCCAAAAGTTGCAGTGGACAGCACATATTGTGAAAGCAAACTCGTGAACAATTATAAGAGTGGGTCATGCTGGTTAACAAGCAGGGTTCAATTTACCATGGGTGGTCAACTGGGGAAATGTCCAAATATGTGCCCTATTTGCACTCGGAAGCCAGCCATCCACTGCCCTTTTATCCGATTGGTACCATTTTTGCTTTAGATTGAATCTGGAATTATGAGTCACACGAGGATGTGCTTAAATTCATGTGGGTAACTCTGTGTGCAAATCGGCAGGGCTGAAAGCCCACAGTGACCAACAAAACTTTAGGACGGTGGTTTTGCATGGGAAAACAGCATATATTGTTGGCTTTCATCCCCAACTAGTTGACCGTTTCACTCCATTTCTTGCCATGATGTTTGTTTATTATAAGGACTCTATAACACCAAAAATCATGTGATTTGGTAATGTGGGTGGTCTGCTATGGAGATTTTGTGGTGAAAAATAGGGTTCATGCCGCAGGCAATCAGACATTTTTGCCGGGACTGGCAACATTCAAGCTCAGGTGCTATCAGCAGATACCTCTGGGAACTGAGCTTGATTGTTGCCAGTCCCGGCCACCGTTCTCAATTCACATTTCAAAAGTACCCGTGTTTGGGGCCTCAGATGACCACCTCTGTCAATTTACGTACACAGGGGTCATCAATCCTCACAAACAATGATAACTTATAGATAGGGTGACCTTCTGCCAGGTTGACCTCGTATACATGGGAGGCTACACTTAGTCCTCCTCGTGGTAAGCTGAGGATTTGTGAGTGGTTAAAAAGTGAGTAATTTGTCAGATCAAATCACCGTCACTGCATAATATAAGACAGCACATCTACTAATCTACTAACGCCGATTGGGAGTGATAAATTAAAATAATATGTTACCTGTGTATGCAGCACCACTGCCAACTCCCCCTCCCTCCTCAAACTGCTTCATGACAGCTGCCACGGCTGCCTCTGCAGAGAGAGTTGGTCATAACCCAACATACGGTGTGAAGGTCAAGGCTGGGCACGGAAGCGTTCATACAGTATATGCAGCCAAATACGACAATTTTTATTTACCCAGTGTAAGATGATGTGTGATGGACCAGCAAAATTTAGGTGAACGTACGCAAGAGCCTTCCACTATCCAGGTTTTCACAATTTTGATCATGCAAAAAGCACTACCGCAAAATTTAAGTGAAGTACCGTATGTAAGTGCCTTTTCCCTAGCCAGGTTTTCACAAGTTTGATCGTGCAAAAAGCACTCTCAAGGCCACTTTCCACGAATCAGTACAAGATGGGTGGGCAGTGTGTCCAAGATTCATTGCACACCAACAGATACAGCATTCAGTAGGGTGGCAGGTACATTGCATAACCATGTTAAAGCAGGCAAGCATGTGGGCGTTTTTGTGTGTGCTTGAGTGGAAATGGAGTCCCTCTACCACAATAGAGTACACAAGTACTCCTCCACCAGATCTCGCTTGCAATAATTACTGCACCATACAACTTAAACAGCTGTGCAAGGCCTATATTTTACAACAGTTCACGCATGCACTAGATTTTTAACACAGCAGTTGTGGGGTGGGTGGATCAATGTATGCCCAATCCATTATTGAAGTTATGCATCGTGTTATACATTTTGTTATGCATCTCGTTGTACATCACGTTATAAACTAACGTCATGTAAAACCCAAGGTCAGATTAGGCCAAGTATCAGACGAGCTCTAAGGCATATTCAATGCTCTTGTAAACGTTATTGGGTGCATCATGCGCCACAAAAGGCAGCAACATAATAGGCAGCAAGTTAATGGTAGCAACCTGATCAGCAGGAACTGAAGAGCAGCACCTTTAAGCTAGAAACTGAAGGGCAATAAACTGAAAGGCAGCAATCGAAGGGCAATAAACTGCAGGGCGGAGAATAAAGGGCAGCGGCAACTGAAGGGCAGCGACTCAAGTGAATAGCTAAAGAGCAATTAACTGAAAGGCAGCAACTTAATCAGTGTGATCCTCACCCGCAGCAGCTGCATCCATGAGGGGGCCTCCTGAGGCGTCTGATGCACCAAATCCAGGCAGATGGAATGTTGAAAGGTCAATGTGTGGCGCGGGCATAGCACAGTTGAAGCTGTTGGCGGCATTGGTGGTGGCAGCAATAAACTCCTCTCCCTGCACGATCATAATAAAAGATAAGCCATGAGAAGAGGCACGATCATAAAGGGGCATGAAAGCCTGCTGTACCATTTGCAGAAATGTAGACCCTTATAACTTTCCATTGTTGCAACTACCTCTGTTGGCGGTTCGTTCCCTGCGCGTTTTTTTCATGATGCAATCGCTCGTAGTTCAGGCCTTTGCTTTTATTTGTGGAAACTGTCATTCCCATATTGATGTTGGGCACCTTACAACCCCCGCCACACTGCCACACCTCACTGCCACACCTCACAGATGCACCTCACAGATACACCTCACAGATACACCTCGCAGATACACCTCACAGATACCTCACAGATACACCTCACAGATACACCTCACAGATGCACCTCACAGATACACCTCACAGATACACCTCACAGATACACCTCATCACTATGCTGCCACAAACAGAACGTGCACAAGTGCACAACAAAGTGCACAACAGGTACGTGCACAAAAAAGTGCACAACAAAGCAGTTGTGCACAACAAAGTGCACAACAAGTACGTGCACAACAAGTACGTGCACATCAAGAACGTGCACAACAAAGCAGTTGTGCACAACAAAGTGTACAAACGTGCACAAGTGCACAACAAAGCAGTAAGGCAAAACTTTAAATCAGCTGACAGCCAGCCACATCTCTTTGGCATCATGCAAAATAATGAAGCAAAAGTTCACAACTGCGATCTGCCTCCTTTGTCAGCATGCCAATCTTTGTTCTGGCGACCTGCTACATCCCATGATCAACCAAGCGTCCCTGCCATCTCACCTGTCCTCCAGCTTGGCCGTCAGATGCTTCTAGGTCGATGCTACAATATCAAATGTGTGCCTTGCGGTGATCAAGCGTGGGGCCCAGAACAGGGCCCAGAATTCAAATCGCACGGTTTACGCCGTTGCCATGCACACAGGGCCCAGAATTCAGATTGCATGGTTTACGTTGTTGCCATGATTCCATACACAGCCGCATCTGCTAGTCATGGCTTCTAAGGTTAGGTCCAGACTCAGCAAATAGGTTGCAAATAATCACCTGTGGAATATATCCAGACTCAGCAAATAGGTTGCAAATAATCACCTGTGGAATATATCCAGACTCAGCAGTATGTATCCAGACTCAGCACTGGAATATATCCAGAATCAGCAAATAGGCAAATAGGTTGCAAATAATCACCTGTGGAATTTGAGTGGAAAAGGCTGACAGGTCCAGGCCCCCTTTGTCATCCTCCTCCTCTTCCTCTCCTTGTGTGTGACCATTTTTCACCCAGTTCTCGTAGTCTTTGCAAGACAAAATGTTCTCTAGTGCTTGGCCGGACTGAGTCGAATGAGCCTGCGCATTTGACAGTACAAGCGAGGCACTTGACAGTTTACTCAAAAGCTTGCGTGCTATTCCTATCAGGTCCCTCCACTAGACAAAGACGTGTCACCTCAGTCCTTATACAGTACACACCAAACAGGACATTGATTGCCTGCATTGTAAGATGCCTGCGTTGTAAGATGCCTGTGGTAAGATGCCTGCGTTGTAAGAAGCCTGTTGTAAGATGCCTCGCCTCAGTCTTTATACAGTACACACCAAACAGGACATTGATTGCCTGTGTTGTAAGATTGATTTCCTGTGTCGTAAGATTAATTCCCTGTGTCGTAAGATAGACTTCCTGCGTTGTAAAATTGATTTCCTGCGTTGTAAAATTGATTGCCTGCGTTGTAAGATTGATTTCCTGCGTTGCAGGATTGATTGCCTGTGTTGTAAGATTGATTGCCTGTGTTGTAAGATGCCTGTGCAGCACGGCAGCAGCAACTTCACTCCATTGGTTGTTGCCAAAACGCCAAGAAACTTAATTATAACGCCTTGAGGTGACCAACTCCCTTTGCGAGCCTCACTTGGTGCTCCCTCACCTCTGCTGAATACCTGAAGCCTGCAATCAAGGCTGCAGCAAGTACAACAAAAGAACGCCTTTGCCTTTCTTCGTGTTCATCGTCATCCTGACCTGCGCTTGCTGGTGCTCCATCATCTCCCTGCCGTAATCGCTCAGTGCACAATTGGTGGCAGCATTTACGCCCCGGAGTCGAACCAAGGCACGGTCGTACGCGCTTGCTGCCTCTTTCTCATCATTAAACAGGCCTGCATGAGGCAGTATCAGCACTGAATCGTATGCAAACTATGAACCTGAACAAAGACAAGAAGACAAGGGGGTAGCGTCACAACAAAAACCACTCATCTAGGTACACGTGCTTGGATCCAGGCACACCGATGCGGCTCTCCATCTACCACTGGGATGCAAGGGGTAGCGTCACAAAGAAATCACTTACCCAGGTACACGTGCTTGGATCCAGGCACACCGATGCGGCTCTCCCATCTACCACTAGGATGCGAGGTTACACCTCGATACGTGGAGGATCCGCGAGAAAAGCCCTGCACGCAGGAAAGAAACGAGTAGGGTGTGTTAATCATTAGTTGGAAAGCTAGATACTACGTCATGGGGTCACGAATGGAAAGCTGTAGGAGCCATGGAGGAAGTCCTGTACATGGATTCGAGCGAGGCAAGCAGAAAAATGTGTACACATTCATGAGGATTAAAATTTCCTTGTTAGGCAGGGAGCCACTGGAGGAGCATGTGAAAGCACAAGTGAGAGCATGTGAGAGCATGCTCGCCCGCTCTGTGGTGCTCTCAGGTGAGAGACCACTATAACATTGCACAACACGTGCTGCTCAAGTGGGATGTAAAGGGGAGCAGGAAACAGACCTGTGAGCAGGAGAGAATTATCCATTTTAAACGCGTCTAGCACAAACCTGTTTATTTATGCGCACAGGTCTTGAGTTAGAGGTCACGGCACGTGGGTGTTGAATTTCCGCAGAAGTGAAGCTCTGTACAATGTATTGCAAGTAGTACGGACGTGCGCTGAAAGTTATTCAAGAGTGTTCAGTGTGGTGGGGGGGTAAAGAATGCTTGGCGGGGCATGAGCCTTAGGAACTTAAGGGGACTGGAGAGGCAACATTTCCCTTCTTTTGATACCAGAATGCAAGAAGAATGCAGGCTTTCTAATGAGTTAGCCAAGCCCTATGCCTGCGCCCGTAGCGACCTTGAGAGTGATACTTTACAGTGTGCTAAGAGATCAGAGGGACTATGGAGGAATTATGGAGGGATTATGATGTACGACCTTGTGAGAGCCAAATGTTACAGTGTGCTAGGAGATCAGAGAGAAGGAGGGATCATAATGGACAACTCTATGACAGTCAAATGCTCCAGTGTTCTAGGATATCAGAGGGAAAGGGGGATTATGATACACTACCTTGTGAGAGTCCAATGTCACAGTGTGCTAGGTGCTGGGTAATTGGAGGGAAGGAGGGATTATTAATTATGATGCACAACCTTGGGCATCAGCATTCCATCCATCTGGCACTCAGCACAACAACACAAGGTCTATAGACAAGGTCTATTTACATTGTGGCATGTGACTAGCCGCGGCATTAAAGTTATGTGCTTAATTGGAAGACAAATGGAAACTGTAAGGGAAGGACCTCGTAATTATGCAACAGGTAGTATTGTAATTATGCAATAAGTAGTATTACCTTCCCTGCTCATGATGACCCAGGCGCATGAGCAGAGTTTTAACCTTCAGTCTGTTCAACTATACCCTGCTAAACTTCTCGTACAGACGCGCTCTTTTCAAAACCATTATCAACAACTCTCATCAGGAGCCGGTATGAAGCCAAGTCTACAACCCTAATTACTTTGGTGGAGTTTGGCGGCACCCGGTACCAAGGCAGCTCTTCTTCCTTAATTTACGTGGGGAAGTGCTTTCACGGCTCGTGTAATTTTCTTTGCTTTTTTTTTTTCAATCTGTTAGCTGGAAATCTGGAGCCCTTGAAAAAAAATGCGCCTGAGGTGATGATGTTGAGTCACACAGAAAAAGTGTGGGAATGGCAATCAAATAACAATTGCTGAGGGAGTTGCCAAAGTTTACCTGACCACGATTCTATGATATTTGGGAATTAAACAAGCTATTCTAATTGCAACCTCACTTATCAAGGTCACACTTATGGCTGGATGAAGGTGAAGTGCCCAGAATCTGGTGATTCATTTTTCAGGAGTAAGGCCAGCCAAGCTAGCAGAACTACCGGCATGCCTTTGCATCAGCTCGAATTTACTTATTTTTAGTGATGTCCATTTGCAAGGCACCACCATCAAAATATACAATCGTGTCTGTCGTTTGATTTTGCACACCAATATTGTATTGAATTGATCGGCAGAACCCATGTTATTCGGCAATACCCACCAATAGGCTACTACAACAAATATCTGACATCTTGCCTGTGTACAGAGCAGAAACTCAGGCACTAAGTTCTGCTCAAGGATCTCAGCTTGTTTCTGTTTGCATACAACACTTAAATTATTAGCCCTTGCCTGAATTGGAGTCCACACAAGTAAATATTTTTCTTACATATACTCGCAACACACAAATTTTGACACAAGGCAAACATTCACCTGGCTCTGTCTGCGCACTGCCATCACAAGCTCCTCCATGGATATGGAGTCCATGCAGCCCATAAGTCCTTGGTACCGCTCCACCCCAAAGTTGGTATGTGAGTTTTTCCCCTTGGTCTTCAGAGCCGCGACATCAAAAGCCTCCGCAGCATGGTCCTCATGCTCATATCCTCCTAGACACAAAAGAAATGTTCAAAGTGGCTGTGTGAGCTCTGGACCTTAATCTTTAGGGCCGCGACATCAAAATCCTCTGCAGCATGGTCCTCGTGCTCATACCCTCCTACACACGAAAAGAATGACAAAAGTGAATGTGTGAGCTCTGGCTTTTCATCTTTAGGGCCTCAACATTAGAAGCCTCTGCAGCATGGTCCTCGTGCTCATTTCCTCCTAGACACGAAAAAAATTTGGATTTTGCGTGTTTACATAGTCAAGGGGATATAGAAAACTCCCTACTACAAGGATGAAAAGAAACCGAAAGGTACGAAATAAAATAATGACAAAAGTGGTAGCTAAGCTCTGGCCCTTGATCTTTAGGGTTGCAACATTACGTTTGTTTGCGATAGTAGAAGTTCTATACTTTGCAGTGACAGTGATTTGATCTGACAGCCTTCATCGAAATCTCCTTCTGCTTATTGCGTACCTAAGAGCCAACGTCTGACAAACGCCTCCCCACTTTTGTAGGCACATTTCCAGTACCGGTAAGGGGGTTGAGGTATTCTTTTCAATTTAACCCTAACATCCTATACTAGTTTTACCTTTACACCAGAGCCCCACCCGGTTGTAGCAGACAGGTGAGGCAAAGAAGTTGCAATAATTGCTAAGCAGGATTGGTCATTGTATTGTTGTGTGGAGGCAGAGCGCTACAACTCGTCCTGACCTGTGGGCTACTACCGCAAGATGTATTAACTCTAACGAAAAGTAGACATTTTTAAGGAAATTTTATCCCCCACCCCAACACACTCACCCAGGTACACTTGCTTCTTCTGCTCCTTGATCCAGATGTGAGCCTCCCAGCGACCGCTACGCGTCGATTTGTGCAAATATGGAGAAGTCATGCATATCGCTTTTGAAAATGGGACTCTCCTCATATGACAAGGCTGAGGCTTCGTCTGACTGCATGTGTTCTGCTCGATAAGGCATCACTGTTTATGTGCAGCTGCATCTTTGATGCGTGAGACATCAGACACTTGGCCCCCAAATAACCCATGCATGTATCCCCATAATTGAAGCGGAGCACAGAGGTAAACGTGCTAAGACTGGTAATCATTGTTTGGTGTTGACATCATAGAAAGATTAAGGCGTTAAAAGCATGTGAGCACCGACCTGCGCTTGTGCCTGGTGACGCCTCGGAACTTGGACGTGCGCTTTTCGCCATCACCTTCAGCACCCTGCGTGCGTGCGTACTTGTATTTTGTGTATGCGTATGTGTATGCGTATGCGTATGCGTACTATGCGTATGCGTATGCGTATGCGTATGCGTACTATGCGTATGCGTATGCGTATGCGTATGCGTATGCGTATGCATATGCATATGCGTATGCGTATGCGTATGCGTATGCGTATGCGTATGCGTATGCGTATGCGTATGCGTATGCGTATGCGTATGCGTATGCGTATGCGTATGCGTATGCGTATGC